>Ga0209083_1001019_pt1 | contig 34716 bp, 42 predicted proteins | sample AM7aDNAmetaG_FD_184132 | JGI IMG/M metagenome (GOLD analysis project Ga0209083, IMG submission 184132) | Freshwater microbial communities from Finland to study Microbial Dark Matter (Phase II) - AM7a DNA metaG (SPAdes) (version 3) | ecosystem: Environmental > Aquatic > Freshwater > Lake ... | reverse complement strand
ATCGAAAACGAAAAAGTGCAATTGCATTTTTCGATAGGGCGGGGCGTGCACTCCGTGGGGACTTTGAGAAAAAAAAGGGAAATTTAGACCCTTTTCTTTCTCAAAATCAACAGAATAACAAAATATTTTTGCGAAAAGGCAAAAATCGACTTCTTTTCTTTGTCCGCTCAAAGAAAGAGAAGCAAAAGAAACAGCTGCATAACGCACTGGCATACAACTTCCGGGTCCGCTTTTTCTTTGATAATCAAGGGCAAATAAAAAGCTTGGCAAAAAGAAACCTCAAGCGGGCACCTTTTTAAAGGAAAAAGTCAGCAAAAATCCCACCCACAATATAATACTTGAAATCCTTACAAAGCTACCTATATCGACTGGGCTTCCAGCTGGTAGGGCGCTGCAGCTTGGAACTGTCAAGGGCGACAAGAAACGGTCGCTTTCAGTGTATTCAGATTGGTAGGTCAATCTGACCAACACCCTGGACATTATCCAATCGATCCGGTTTAACGCTTCGCGGTCAGAAAATTTCAAGTATCCACAATCTAAAACCTTACTACCATGACTGCACTTGCAAGAGAAACCCGTAAACAATCATTCGAAGAAATGTTTGTTCAACACCTTGAGAACATTTACTACCCAGGCTTTACTGAAGAGATGACCGAAGAACAATCGGCCCTTTACGACTGGGAATTTAAAGAGTTTCAGAAGAATTTCAGAATTGAAAACTAACACGACAGGCAGTCACAGACTGCCTGTTTTTTTATGGTCGTACAGCTTTTTCTTTTGTCCTGCACCGGCAAAGAAAAAGCTGGGCAAAAAGAAAACCGGATGAAAACGGGCATCTTTTTGAAATAAAAAGAAGCAAAAAGCCAGCGCACTATTACTCGAAATCCTTGCAAAGTTACCTATGGGAAAATAAAACTGTCAAGGGCGGCCTCCTTTGGGAACTGCCGCTTTCAGTGTATTCATTCCGCAAACGCGGAATGACCAACACCCGTTGACATTATTTATTTCTCCCCGGTAATGGCCATGCAGCAAGATTTCAGTACTAACCGCGGCCATGAAAGCTGCATAAAACCATTCAAAGATGAAAAAATCATTCATGGATTCACAACCAGGCCTGATCAACGGCTCAACCTACGAAAACAGGATCCCAATGCAATTCTGGGCAGAAGATGACATTCCAATCGAAAAGTTATTGCTCAAAGGCACCGCAAGCCTCTCGGATGCAGAACTGCTCAGTATCCTGATTGGCTCGGGTACACCCCAGGAGAACTCCCTTGACATTGCTCAGAAAATCATGGCATCATGTCAAAACAACCTTTGCGAATTCTGGAAACTTGGAATTTCTGAACTTCAGAAGGTAAAAGGCATCGGAAAACAACGTGCCTGCCAGATTGCCTCCATGTTTGCCCTCTCGCGCAGAAGAAATGCTGCCGAAGTTGTTGTCAAACCTAAAATTTCCCGAAGCCAGGATGCCTATACCATATTCCATTCCCTGATGGGCGAACTGCCTTATGAAGAGTTCTGGATGCTTCTGCTGAACCGGGCAAACAAGATCATGAAAACGGTAAAGGTTTCCGAGGGCGGAATCTCTGGCACCGTGGTCGATCCTAAAAAGATATTCTGCATCGCCCTTGAGAATCATACAACCTCGATAATCCTAGGGCATTGCCATCCTTCTGGGCAATGCACTCCAAGTGAAGCAGATATGAAAATTACAAAGAAACTCAAAGATGCCGGCGCATTACTTGAAATATCTGTACTTGATCATATAATTGTTGCCCATGATGTTTATTATTCCTTCGCGGATGAAGGCACCATGTGATTTTTGGCCCCGGGAAACCGGGGCTTTCGTTTTTTCTCATATTTCCCTTATCAAATAATGAATTGGGAAAAAAAGTTTGGAAAATGTATAGGTATTGATAAATTTGATAAATTTGAGTGGAGCAAACATGGATTATTTTAATAAGCTATTTGAAAAAACGATTAGAATCAATTTGATTCAATTTGATATTTCAAAGAGAATGATTATAACAACAAAACTCGACAGTATATGAAAAAGTATTTTTACTCGGACGGGCAAAACAATTTTGGACCTTTCACAATTGAAGAACTTAAAGAAAAAGGAATTCAAAGAGAAACAAGTGTTTGGTTCCACGAACTCGGGGAATGGAAAAAAGCAGAAACTGTAGAAGAACTTAACGAATTATTTGCTTTTATTCCGCCACCAATGCAGAAACAGAACACTTATAGTCAACAGCCAATACGGCTGGAAAACACTAATAATACGATTGATATATTCGTATTTTTATCAATTTCGTATTGGTTTGCCGTGAGTCTTGCAAATTTTGTAATTCAAAAGGTTGTAGAGCATTGGTATGATAGCCCAATAAAATATTTTCAAATTTGTTCAAATATAATATTTGCAGCAATTCCAATTGTTTTCGCCCTCTCAATTAAGAATAAGACTTTAAAATATATTGCATTAATTTTAAGTTCATTTTTGTCTATCTACATGTTATACAGTAACATAGATTGGTTAATTCGTGAATTAAAATAACCCAAATACGTTCATAATATGAAAAAATATTTTTACACTGATGGGACAAATAATTTTGGTCCATTTACATTGGAAGAATTAAGAGAAAAATTAATCACAAGAGAAACAAAAGTTTGGTTTCAAGAATTGGGCGAATGGAAATCGGCTGGTAACGTTCCTGAATTGAATGAAATTTTCAAATTAGCTCCCCCTCCAATCTCAAAAACAAATTCTAATTTTAATAATATGGAGAACATTAATAATCAGAAGCCACCAAAAACATGGTTAGTTGAATCAATTTTAGTGACATTATTTTGCTGTTTGCCCTTTGGGATTGCAGGTATAGTTAATGCTGCAAAGGTTGAATCTCGATTCTATGCAGGAGATATTAACGGAGCCAACAGGTCTTCTGAAGATGCAAAAAAATGGACAACTGTTAGTTTTTGGATTGGGGTTGCAGTTGGAGTTATTTATTTAATAGTAGTAATGGCCGGTGCTGCAAGTAAATTTTAGAAAATTTATCAAATGGAGTATTGCATTAATTTTGGTCTCAATTCTTGCGATATTTTATAGAACTTATAATCCTACATGTAATATTTATTTTCCAAAATGTCCGTTTTGGGAATTGACTGGATTTAAATGTCCTGGATGTGGTTCACAAAGAGCATTACATTATCTTTTAAACTTGGATATTTTTAGTGCGATTAAGGAAAATGCGATTCTTGTGATTTCAATACCATATATATTGGCAGGTTTAACATTTGACTCTGTAAAGAAACCGAATGAATATATTTTAAAATGGCGAAAGACATTATTTGGACGAAATGCAATTGTTGTAATTCTCACGATAATAATAGCATTTTGGATTTTGAGAAATATAATATACTAACATCAGACACTCCTTATTCTCAAAACACTTTTTTATCAGACTGAAATGGATCCACTTTCCTGAAATATTAATACTTCTGGTAATTTCAACTTTGCTATTACTACCGTTCAGTTTGCATGATTTCATTGGAGTTTCCTCCCATTATTGCTATACCAGCGTTTCAACCCATTCACATACTAATCCAGCCACCACCTACTGTATATTTCCCAACACAAAAATGACAATCCCCACCAGTTGCATTCGTTTCTTTCCCCTCCAGTTTTCCACCGACTTCACCTATTAATTCAGTACCAGTACATTTCCGATACGTTTTTCTACAGGTTTGCACAGTTGAGATGAAAAAGAGTAAAATTTCTATGCAAAGGAATAATCTCATTCCGAAAACAGGTAAGTAAAGGATTTTCTCGGCATATCCTCATTTTATTGCGGTATTCCAATTCCTCCTTGACTTCCCCTCCATGAGATTTAATATTCATGCACATAATTTAACCCTAAAAATCTCAATCATGAAAACTTTTGAAAAAAATTACATCGGAAAAGGCACCCAGGTCGCGAATTTATCAATCGTAAAATTCAGTTTCAAACTCTCGGAAATTGCAAAGCTCTCTCATGTGTTCAACGGTGAAGATTACATCACTTTTGAAGTAGCGAAATTGAAAAACACAGACAGTTTCGGCCATGGATACACAGCTTATGTAAATAAAATGGTTGAAACGCCGGAACCTCAGGCAAGCCTGGTTGAAGATGCTCCCAAGAAAAGCACCCGCAAACCAAAAAGGGCGGCAACTCCAAAAACAGAAGCTTCAATTTTTCCGGACAACACCGATTATCACATGCCGAAGAGCACCGACGAACTTCCCTTCTAAACAGCCCAACCCGCGAAAGAGAGCCTTGAAAGAGGCTCTTTTTTTTTAACACGCTTTTTCTTTGACACATCACCGGCAAAGAAAAAGCTTGGCCAAAAGAAATCCGGATTCATTGGCAGCTTTTTGAATTAAAAAGGTGCAAAAAGCCAACGCACTACTACTCAAATTGTACGCGAAGGTAACCTCATGAAAATCTCATGTCTCTAAATGCGACCTCCTGAAGGACCTGTCGCCCGTTGGGTTCATTCAGATTGGAAAGCCAATCTGACCTGAACATTTGTTCCAGAATTTTTATTCCGGTTTGATAGTCTGCATAAATTTTTCACTGGCGGGCCAGATGCCGAAATAAGTCTTCCGGGCGGGAAGCATCAAAAATGAACAATGCTGAAGTTTATGCTGCGATTACAGAAAGGATCATTGCCAACCTGGAAACTTCCGGAAGTTGGCAAAAATTCTGGGACTTGCCATCACCGGTGAGTCTGAACGGTCATTTTTACCGTGGAATCAACTACCTGATTTTATCCAATGACCAGTTTAAAAGCCGGGTTTACGGAACCTTCGGACAAATCCGCGCCAATGGTGGCCAGGTCCGCAAAGGCGAAAAGTCCACGCTGATTGTCTTCTGGAAGAAAACTGACCTGAAAAACGCCAGTACCGGGGAAACAGACAGCAAATTTATCCTCAGGTACTATCATATTTTCAACAGCGAACAGGCTCACTTCGATGATACCGGTAAACAGAAAATCGCCGAGCTTGACAAAGCGACCATCGACCGGAAATCCGCTCAGTTTGTGCCGGCAGAACAGATTATTTCAGGTTATAAAGGAAGACCTGAAATTCATTATGCCAATCTTGACGTCTCTCCAAGTTATTCACCGGTGGCTGATCTGATCACCATGCCCTCAGAAAACCAGTATGCAACGGCTGAAGATTTTTTTAGAATTATTTACCATGAATATGCCCATTCGACTGGCCATCCCAAACGATTGAACAGATTTGAGGCATTTCATAACAAGTTTGGCGACGAACTATATTCCAGAGAGGAGCTGGTCGCTGAACTTTGTTCTTCATTTCTGGCCGACAGGGCAGGATTGAAAAACAGGCAGCGTAATTCAAATGCCTATATCCGCAATTGGGCAGAATCTCTGCGGGATAACCAGAAATGGATCATGTGGGCTGCATCCCGGGCAGAGAAAGCCGCTGAGTATATCTTGGGGACAGAGCAAATCATCCTTGATGAAGAAGAAACTCAGGTACCTGAAATAGCTGAAGAGGTTGCACCCTTCTGAAAGATTAATTTCCAGCCGTGGACGGGAGTTCACGGCTTTTTCATTCATAATTAAAACCCAAAAAAATGAGTTACAAAGGAAGATCACTGGATCCAAGGCAAATGACATCACGCTTCGCCAGCACATGTTACACCTGCAAAAAACCGATTAAAAAAGGCGAAGAGATCATTTACTGGCCAAACGGCAACCATGCCGAACATTTTGCATGTGGCGAAGCTGATTACCGCCATTCGCTGGCATCATTTCAGGATGAAGAAAATTATAAAAATCAATATCCATCCTGGTGATTGAAGGCAGTCCCGGTTCCGCAATGCCGGAACTGGGACTGCTTTTTTTGTTCGTACTTCACTGGGAAAACGCTTTTTCTTTGTTACTGCACCGGCAAAGAAAAAGCCTGGCAAAAAGAAAACCGGATGAAACCGGGGTGCTTTTGAAGTAAAAGCGACCAAAAGCCAGCGCACATTACTCAAAATTTTCTGCAAAGGTAACCTCATGAAAATATCGTGTCACTAAAGGTGGCTCGCTTGGCTTTATAAGCTTGACTATTAACGATCCTCCCGTTGGGTTCATTCAGATTGGAAAATCAATCTGACCCGAACCTTTGTTCCAGAATTTTCATTACGGTATTGATTAACGGCAGAAATTTTTCTTAACCGGCGAGCCAGATGCCAAAATAAGTCCTTGGGGCACAGGGCAAAACACATGTCAAAGTTATCATCAGTTCTCAAGCCGACAAACGGTAAATCACAGCCAGGACAGGTCATGGTTGTCAGGCCAAGTTTCTCTTCATTTCAGACTGAACCAGCCGAAGAAGCTGCAGTTGATGAAGTTCCCGAACCGGTCGCAGAAGTGAAGCAGGAACCGATTGTCGAAGTTAAGCCGGAGCCGGTCGCAGTTGTGAAACCGGAATTAACCCTCATGGAAAAGATTCTCAAAGTTGAAAATCTCCAGCTCATCATCGAAAAAAGGGCAAAGTTGGTGCAAACCCGCTCTGAACTTGAACGCTTCCAGATTTCATCCAACGATTTCAACTGCTCCATGCGGCTGAATGATTCAGATGGGAATGTCTTTACCACCAGCTTCACTCCTGGAGTTAAAAAGGTGATTGATTTCCTCAAGTCATCATTTGATGCAAGCATCTCTGAAGCTGAAGACAAGATCAACTTCTGAATCGGAAAAGTCTTCTAAGAACCAGCGTTCCGTCATTCGACGGAACGCTTTTTTTATGGTCGCAATGTCTATAATTGGAATGGAACTAATCAAATACACGGTTGTATTATAAACGTTTATTCAAGATTCAATGCGTAGAATAAAATGCTCGGAAACCAGCCTTGCATTACTGTAATTTTGTTACATGTATATACGACTCTTTGTTTACTGCAATTGCATAAGGGACCGGAAACTTAAGCCGATTCCTGAGATATTTAGGCCTTACGTGAGGTTTGATGATAACATCATATATCTGGATTATACCGGAGATAGCAACTATACCGCTGGAAACCATGATTGCCAAAACGGGTCCAAGGAGGAAGAACCAGAACTGTACGATCCGCTATGGGCAGAATGGCTTGAGAATGCCTGCGAACATGAAAACGGATTTCAGGCCTATTCTGGTACGATCGGTCCCCAAAGCAGGCTAATTCCCCTGATCAGAATATTGCAAGAAATGCCGAATGTCGGGCTTCAAAACATTTTATCGGCTGTCAATTGCAATGACAGCCTCGAAATTATGCCTGAAAAAGCTGCCGACTGTCTGATAGAGTTGTATCAGTTCAAATCAAATTTCCCTCATGTTAACGGCACTGTTGTTATGGATGAACAAAGCGGAACAGTGCTTGACATTCTCATCTGTGATGATATTAAATCATTATATGCCTGCGAAAACTATCACATTGGATATGACAAGGACGGCCTCTGGGTGACCCGGAATGGATTTCCAGGAAAGCTGCCCGAATTCCTTTTTCATTCCTGTCATTTCCAACAGGATGTGCTTCCCTATAACGCAAGCCTGCTTGAGGACATACCTTCTGGAGAATATATTGAGCTGATGCACCCTGTTTTTCCAATGGAAAACTGCAGCTATCCGGTGGATATTACGATCCATTACCGTGAATTAACACCGTCAGATTTCAGTTATCTTACCGATCCCTTTGAAAAGGCTTTCAAAGCATCCGTTGAAGCAGAAAACCCTGTTAACATTATTTGCGATCAATCTGCCGTGGATTTTGCTTTCTGAATTCAACCCCGGAATACATAAACCATATTTATGGATGAGCAAGAACTTTTCAAATATTATTTAAAGACCAAGGTGATCTTCAAAACGGCACTGTTGTATCTCCCTGCAATCTACTTGACATTGTACTTTGATGCGCTCATTACATCACTGATCCTGTGCGATAACTTTCTATACTCCTTGTCCAACCTGTTTTCTTATCCATGGTGGAAAGTTATAATGACCATTCTTATTCAGTACTGTGTTTGTTGCTTCTTCTGGGGACTCTTTGCAGGGCTGAGAAAAGTCATCATTAAGAACAAGGATTTTTTCTTAGGTTAGCCATTCTTAAACCGGGGCAGATCTTCACTGAGCAGGTTCTTTAGCATCCTCAGGGTGTTTTCCCATTCGCTGATATTGATTCTTTCATAGCAGGAATGTTCATCGTGATATCCGATGCTTAAATTGACCCCGGTTATATCACGGCACAAATTGACAATGTCCGTGCTGTAATCCCTGTCATGCTCAGCATATCCGGTCTTTGCTTTAATAAATTCCCTGAACGGTTCAGTTCCGACAGTGTAACATTTGAATTCGTTTACATTTCTCAGGTCAAGTTGAATCATAAACTGATGTCTGTTGATCTTTTCGGCAATGTCGGGATTATGGGCCATCAGCCATTTGCTCCCCAATTTCCCCTGTTCTTCTCCATCCGTTATCAGTAAGGAATGTCCTGAGTCTTTCAACAGGTAAAGCATAGCACACCCGGCCCTGTCATCGGCGCCGATTCCGTTTTTACTATCACCGATAAAAAAACCAGCTTCCTCAAAAACTTTGTGGGACTGCTTAGGAAAACCGTAATATTCGTCAAAGAAGGTATCTGCATGGGCAAGCAAGAGCACCTTCTTCCTCCTGAAACCGTCTATATAAAGAAACCGCTGTTTCGGATCATCCTGGTCTTCCCTGAATATCGACTTCAGCTCATATCTGAAGTTCTCGAAAACAAAGTCCGATGTCCACAATGGCAGCTCCAGAAACTCCCTTAATTTTTCTTTATCGGTTTTTGGCATTTTTTTTCTGACGGATAAAAATTGTTCCTTAAATAAAAACAAAAGTGGAAATGACCACATAATTCTTGATGCCTCTGATTCCCTGTTCTCTGATGGTAAAGGCATTTGAGCCTCCGCCGGAGGTATTTGCCGGATCCAGTATGATCCTGTTGTGGGGAGGGGATTTTTTCCAGAGGTTTAAAATCTCATCGGCCAGCTTATCCAAGAGGCATGGGTCGTTGTCATGAACATTGCAACAGCCAAGGGCGATAATTTCACTAAGCCTGTCTGTTTTACCGCCAAAGTATTCATAGCGGCTTTCCATGCTTTTGTAAATAATTGAATCTTCATAATGAGAAATGAAATTTTTCCCGTTCAGATACAACGAATGATGCCGAGCGGCTTTATAACCGGTGGTATCCCATTTGAACTCCTTTAACTTCTTAGACACCCTGTATTCGTTTATTTTGTTGAATAACACGGTATCCAGGTTGGTCTGTCCTGAGGCGGCCAAATAAATAATTAAACCCGCGGCAAGCGCTAATAATTTCTTCATCTTCAAGATTATTTACATATTCTCCTTTTTTGGAAAAGTTCAAACCAGGTAATCCTGTCTTTCGGAAATTTACCATAGGAGGAACACGAGCAATTATTAAAGTGTAAAATTACGTCCCGGCAGACGGTACGTTCAGAAAATTGATTTAACGCAGGGAATTTGGGATTAATGCAAAAAGATAAACGTTTTCAGCAATCCTTTGTGCATCCTGATAGTCTTTGGGCTGTCATTGAAAAGATTTTGACGTTTATTTCCGATTCCCCGGCGTTCATTACTTTTATGGATGCGTAGAATAACTATTCTCTCACCAGGCCAAACATTAACTATCTTTACATTGGTTTTAGACATTTAACAATAAATCTTATGTCCGTCTTCAAGGCATCATTTACAAGGGGAGCCAGTCCGATAAATCCCGAAATCATTGAAGTAACCGATAAGTTTGTCATTTACAAAAAACGCAAGATATACCTTATCGGGTATGACACAATTATGATCCCGATTTCAAAAATCTCCTCCGTAGAAATCAACACCGGTCTCATAGGTACCGAAATAATCATACAGAGCTTTGGGGAGGGCACCATTACCGCCCATCGTTTTGCCCTTAATGATGCCAAAGAGATAAAACGTTTGATTGAAAGTCAATTGTGACATTAAATAAACCATTGGATTTTGGATGCAGATTTAGTAAATAGATTTTTTCAAAAGAAGCTTCAAGACCTTCTGACTGACAGCACCAAGCCATTTCCAACGATTATTTGTGAAAGAGAGAACTTTCAAATTATCGAACTGGTAAGACGGAATGTCCTGTTTGCTGTCAAATATGGCAAATTTGTTCCCTTCACGCATGAGCATATAAGACCATCCATAAAAGAAGGATTAGATAAAACTAAAGGGAGTACAAATTGGGGTGATCTATATATTGTTGTGAACATTAATTAACAAACCATTCGCCAATTTTTATTTTGGTTTTTTCATTAAATGACAATATGCTAAGACAAAAATTGGGATAATCTATAGTAGAAATAATATGTCATATAGAGTTCATCTGTAAGCCCGTACAAATGTTTGTAAAATATTGTTATTTACTACGGCAATAGGAAACAATATTATTTATAGCAGCCTGGATAAAATAGTTTGTAAGGCAATCACAATTTCTTTCCACTAAAGATTTCTACTAAAGAATTATAGTTTTGGATTTTTGTCCGACCATCTTATTTTAACCGGTTTTTCTATTCGGAAGAATACAGTTTGAATTTATCTAAATTAAAGTCATACTTAGCGAATAAATTATCAATTTCTTTAAATTCAACAATTTCTTTGAAGCACCAAGCGATGTAATTTATTACCTCATATGTATCAATAAGTTCTCGGTTAAAAAACTCGGTTAAATATTGTTCATATCCTGTTTGATCATGCGGGTGATTATTTGTTCTTCCTAACTCAAAATCTAACAATTCTAAAGCCCAGGTATAGTTTTGAATATGTATTGCATTATGCAGGATATTATTGTCGTGCATAATTCGCAAATTCCGTATTAGAACATCAGCGGCCACCATGTGTTTTTTTGTATATCCGTATTCATTATACACCGCCCACTTTTGTACTTCGTATTGAATTTGTTCAGCAGCAATAAACGCAAAATCACATATTCTATATGGGCATTCAACACTATACTGAAGCAATACTGGATTTACTAAACTTCCATTTGTAGGATATATAAAATCTTGATTAAGTTTTATGACATATTCCATTTTATTAGTTTTTATCCCAAGAGCTTCAACTTCTCGTCCAATATCGAAATCTCTTATTGCATCTTTTTCTAACAACAATCCCCATGTTTGTGGCTGACTTTCTTGTGTATAAATAAAAGTATGCATGGAATAACTCAATCCATTTCCTTTACTAATAATAAAGTGTCCATCCTTATTTCTCCCAACAATAAAACTTCTTCCATGTAAAGGGCTTATACAATAAATTGTGTCAATACCTTCACCATAGCGGATAAATGGGAAAGGTGTATTGCAAGTGTCGGCACTACGAATAATTTCAAATTCGGTTTTTTTCGCTTTGTAGCTTATCATATCACAAACTATTGTCCCATAAAAACTAATTAACGCTCTTTATCACCAAGTAATCTGTACCTTACATTGCATTATTTCTTCGTGATTATTTGAATTGGTGCAACTATTCTCCCCTTACAAAGGTATACCAAATACCAAATGAGTTTACAAAAAATTAACCGTATGGTGTTGAGAAAATACCAATGGATAGTATAAAAAGAAAGCAGGGGAATATTTCTTAGCAGTGTGTATGACTTATAACCCAGAAAAAGATCAACCCTCGTGTTTTTTCTGGGCTTCCATGAGCAGATCGGTCGGATAGGTGAAAATATTTTTCCTTATATTTGTCAAATATTACAAAAATAGTATATATTTGTATGGATTAAAGAAAATCGTTATTGGGTTCTACGGATTTCTTTTCATTCCAAAAATTAATTTCAGAACCCACCTCATGTAAAAGTTAATAAAAATGGAAACTAACAAAGTGTCGAACAATTCCAAACAGAATGACAGAAAAACCTATCACAAACCTAAGGTACTAGATCTACAAGAATCTATGTATCCTGTTGGCAACGAATGTCATGCAGGAACCGGTGGGCCACGATTATTTCAGTGCAACAATGGTAGTGGTTATCGTCGTTAATGAATCTTAATGCCAACGGTAGAATTTCAACTTATTAAGAGTTAATACGACATTGCTTTGCGGTGTGAAAAGTGCTTATATTGCTGTTTTGTTGAATCATTTCACACCGTTTATTTATTTCTATAAGTATTATAGAGTTGCCTTCAGCAAAGTTTTGAACGAAATTCTCAAGATTAGTATTTCGTATCATGTTGCTGAGAGTTTGGATTTTGGAAAAACCCAAATACATACTTGTCAATATCGAATGTATAGACGAATCGTGAATTAGTTTTTATCTTGAATAGGCTGAGCTTAAAAAGTTTTGTAATGAACTACCCCGCGGCAAGCAGCGGGGTATCTTCGGGAATCACTTCCAATTCGCTGCAAGCAGCGGGGTATCTTCGGGAATCACTTCCAATTCGCTGCAAGCAGCGGGGAACTAACCCCAAAAGAGATTAGATATGACATGCGAAAATAATAAAGCCAGTATGTTGAGTTGCTTATTTTCGGACGGAAGGTCATCTTCCTGAATTTTTAAAAGAATAGTATATTATAATAAATTTAGCAATTGAAAATCACACTTTCAGAACTATACTTTTATCTCACAAAAGGGTGTAATTTAGCTTGCCGACATTGCTATTTACCAAAAAATTATGATCCAAAAGGTGATAAGTATCCGATACTTGATATCGAAACTATAAAGAAAATTATTTTTGAAGCAAAACCGTTAGGTCTTAAAGGCGTTAAACTTACTGGCGGTGAACCTTTTACACATCCACGCATCATTGATATAATCGGTTTCATAAATTCTGAGAAACTTTTCCTTTCAATAGAGACCAATGGGTTAGTTTGTTCAAAGGATATAGTCGAAACAATATCTAAAAGTGAAGATGTGTTTGTTTCTGTCAGTTTAGATGGAGCAAAATCTCAAACTCATGATTGGATACGTGGAATAAAAGGTTCTTTTGATTCTGCTTGCAACACAATTCGAATGTTATGTGATGCAGGGGTGCATCCCCAAGTCATTTTTTCTGTAATGCGTAAAAATTCAAATGAAATATATGATTTCATAAAATTGAATGAAGATCTTGGAACGAAATCGATAAAAATCAATATTGTCCAGCCTACAGCGCGAGGTAAAAACCTTCATGAAATGAATGAAACCTTGAGCATTTCGGAATTAATTGAATTTGGCAACACTTTATACATTGAATTTCAACCCAAAACTAAGATTCCTTTATATTTTGATTATCCTATTGCTTTCCGACCATTAAGTTTACTAAGTACGAACATGAATGTGTGCAGTATTCACAATATTCTTGGGGTTCTTCCAACAGGAGAGTATGCACTCTGCGGCATTGGCGAACAGATTCCTGAATTAACCTTTGGAGTAGCAGGAAGAGATTCTCTTGAGAAAATTTGGAATGAACATCCAGTATTATTGAAGATAAGGTCCGGTATCCCAAATCATTTACAAGGAATCTGTAGTAAATGTTTACTAAAATCGAAATGTCTCGGTGCTTGTATTGCTCAAAACTACTATAGAAAGCATGATTTAACAAGCCCATTTTGGTTTTGTGAAATGGCTGAACAACAAGGTTTATTTCCACCCTCAAGATTATTGTAGAGGTTATTCAATGTAACTTTTAGAGGCGTAAAGTTTGAAGTATTCCAAAGAAATTGTCCGAAGTTTATTGAAACGCAACAAATTATAGGCAAGAATATAGTACCCGATGATCAATGTTTTTCCAACTATTTAATCAGGCCTGGTTTCAATCAACTTTTTGCTTTAGTATAATTTTCTAAACTTGTTAGAATGAAAGATGAAAAAACCAAATCAGTTATGGAAAGATTAGAAGGTCAAGAATATAGTGAAGAAAGGAGCGAAATGCTTGGAATTTATGCTCATAACCCAGTTATCGTTCTCAGAGAAGAGTTTGATGACTGGGCAGTTCTTTATAATCCAGATACAAGCGATGCAATTGGAATAAATTCAATAGGAGTAGATATTTGGAAAAAACTTAATACGGGAAAAAGTATTATTGAACTTTTAAGGGAAATGCAATCTGAATATGATAATTTCAGTCAGGACGCCGAAATTGAAGTTTTCGAATTTATCCGAGATCTTCGTCAAAGAAATATGCTGATTCACTGAATAATTTAAAAATAAATGGTATTACAGAGATTTATGAAAATGCCTCGAGAAATTGATGTCGAAATAACGTCTCGTTGCAATTTAAGATGCAAATATTGTTATTATTTCGAGAATCCAAATGTTGAATATCTTGATCTTCCAACTGAAGACTGGATAACTTTTTTTGATGAATTAGGTTCAATAGGCATAATGGAAGTAGTATTAACTGGTGGAGAACCTTTTTCCCGACCTGATTTAAAAACTATTATTGATACAATTGTTCTAAACAGGATGCGTTTTTCGATTTTATCCAATGGAGGCCTAATAACTGACGAAATTATAGAATATATTAGTAAAACAGGACGATGTAATTCGATTCAAATTTCACTAGATGGGTCATGCGGTGAAATCCATGATTTGAGCCGAGGAAATGGATCATTTGAAGGAGCGATGCGAGGGCTAAGAATTTTACTTGCAAATAGCATCAAAGTAGATGTGAGGTTTACTATTACTCATTTTAATGTAGATGATATAGAAAACTTCACATCATTTATACTTGATGATATTGGTTTGCCGAGTTTTAGCACAAATGCTGCAAGTTACTTTGGAATTTGTCGAAATAGCGGTCAGGAAATAATGTTGAATAGAAATGACAGGTCCAAAGCTATGAAAACACTCTTGTTTTTAAATAGGAAATACGAAGGAAGAATTTTGGCAGCTGCAGGACCACTCGCTGATGCTCTTAGTTTTGCAAGAATGCAAAAAGCATATGATGATGGATGCCCTCCTTTTTTCGAGGGAGGGTCGCTAACAGCATGTGGTTGTTTTAACAGTAAACTTTCTGTTAGAAGCGATGGTACTATTACGCCTTGCAGTATGTTACCACATTTAGAATTGGGACATATAAATTCCGACAAAATAATTGACATATGGCAAAATAGTAAGAAGCTGAGTTTTATTCGTGAGAGGAAGAAAATCCCATTGAATAATTTCCCATTATGTCAAGAATGTAAGTTTATTAATTATTGTACTGGTGGCTGTCCCGGTTCAGCTTATAATTATACTAAAGAAGTAAATCACCCATGTCCTGATGCTTGTTACAAAACTTTTCTCGATGGAAATCGGGTTTGAATATCAATATAGAATATCATAAAGAAAATAGATATTCTGGGATTTTCAGTCGTAATAGTCAAGTTGATCTCTTCTACTGTTGTTAACAATCTCAAAATTTTATAATTCAGTTAAACAATTTTAGTGTCCTTATAATAAAGTTTGCTCCACTAATAACTCTGGTTTTAGAAATTCAATAATGGAAAGAACTTCTTGGGGATTGGTCAAAAACCATTCAAATACACTATTTTAGTTGAATTATCATTTTTCTTCCCATTTATATCAAAATGTCTTTTGCAAAAATTCCCTTAAATTTGAATGGATGATCCCCTGATTTGTGTTGCCCTTGAAGTCATCCATCGTCACAACGTATTTTGGATAATTATCCTTGATCAGCAAGAGGTTCCCGAATTCCCGCTCAATCGTTTGGTCATCAGTTAACAGGTAGGCACATTGGATATATATTTTTTCTCCCTGTCGCTCACAAACAAAATCGATCTCTTTATCACCGGTTTTTCCGACATAAACATTGAGCCCCATCCTAATCATGTGCTGAAACACACTGTTTTCAATCAGTTTATTGATGTCCTGAGGCTTATATCCAATGATTGCATTCCGCAACCCAAGGTCTTCAAAATAATATTTCTCACTGGTCTCAAATATTTTCTTTCCCTGCAGGTCGCTGCGCGGGACTCTTGTGATATAGTATGCCGATGCCAGGTACGAGAGGTAGTTGGCAATAATGACCGGAGAAATTGCCATCCGTTGTGATTTCAGGTAATCACTGATACGCTTTGTCGAAATAAGGCTTCCGGTCGAATCAGCCAGAAACCTGATCAGGTTTTCGAGGAAATTAACATTCCTGATGTTATACCGGGCTACCACATCTTTAAGGAGGACGGTGGCATTGATCGATTTCAGGTAATCAAAAACTACCTGGTCAGTCAGCGGAAAAACCATCAGGTTGGGCAACCCACCATATTTGAGATATTTACTCAGGTTTTCGGCTGTATCTTCAATCTTGTGAAAAATTAAAAACTCTGAAAAACTCAGTCCATGAATTCTGATTTCGATGTATCGACCACTTAATACAGTGGCCAGATCGCCGGAAAGCATGGAAGAATTGCTCCCCGTGCACCAGATATCCATGTTCCCTGTGACCAGTAAACTCCGGAGCGCTTTTTCAAATTGTTCAATTTCCTGAACTTCATCAATAAACAAGAAATTCATCTCCCCCGGACGGCGATTTTTCTCTACATGGTCAAGAAGATCTCCATCATTTCTGATAAAATCAAACTCATGAATATCTTTGTCGATATAAATAATGTGAGAACCAGGGTGCAATGCTTCAACCAGTTCCATGATCTGAAAAAGCATATAACTCTTTCCGGTTCTTCGCTGGCCGGTAAATATTTTGATCAGGTTCTTGGCGAGAAAAGGCCGGGCACGGTCAATGTAGAGTGGCCGTTTGATATGCGGTTTAATAGTTGGGTTCATAAATATTAAATATACTTCAAATATACGACAAAAATATGAATAATATTAAGTATACTTAATGTTTAAATTTGAATTTATAAATTTTCCAGCCCCATTTTGATGATTGAATTGACGGAGGTACCTGAATTCAGTTCCAATCCATTAAGAAACCGCATAACAGCCCTTTCATCATAGCCATAAGCCTTTAAAGCAGCCAGGGCATCATTCAACCTTTTATCGCTAAAAGTGACGATTTCTGGTTTCAAACCCAATTCTTTTACCGCCGGAACTCGCTTTGGTTGAACTAGCGCACTCTTTGCCGGTTCTGATTTCACAGGATTTTTTGAATTCAGATTAGCAACAATTCTGTCAATCCGCTCCTTTATTCTTCTTACAATTTCATCTCCGCTCTCGCTCATATCATCAAATTTTACAAAATGAAACTAATCACAGGAAAACATAAAGTATCATCAAAAATACAAATATCCAAACAAATTTATTCATATTCAAATGTTTACGTTTCATATATCTCATTTGTTCTGAATCCGGATAATTGATGTTTAAATCAATCCAAAAGGAAACCATGGTTATTGCGTAGGCGATGAACCAACTCATAATTATGGAAAACAAAACGATCAATATTTTGAAAATTATCATGGGTTGATTTTCAGCAATATTTCTTAATAACAGCATCCGCTTGGTCGTCGCCATAATATTTTGCTTTGTACAAATCAACCAAGCCGCTGTCGTTTTGATCCAATATCAGTTTTACCACTCCTCTGTTGAAATAGGCAGGTGCATACCTTATGTTTATCCTTATTGCCTCGGTAAAGTCGGCAATTGCTTCTTTGTAGTACTTGAGGTGACAATTTGTTCTTCCCCGGTTATAATAAGCGATTGAATCTTTTGGATTAATTTCAATAGCCTTTGTAGCATCGTCAAGAGCACCACTGTATTTCTGGAGTTTTCCTCTTACAATTCCTCTGTTGTTATAAGCAGCACTATACCCCGGATTGATTTCAATGGCTTTTGTGAAGTCGGCTATTGCACCCATGAGGTCTTGTTTGGCGGCCTTTGCGGTTCCTCTGTTGTAATATGCCTCTGCAAAGTTTGGTTCAATCTCTATGGCTATAGAATAATCGGCAATCGCACCTTTGTTATCCATGATATTCTTCTTAGCCAATCCTCTGTTGTGAAAAGCTTCTTCAAGCCTTGGATTCATTTCCAATGCCTTCGAATATTCAGCAATTGCTCCAACAAAGTCCTGGCGGTCACTCTTTGCATTTCCTCTGTTGAAATACACTTCGGCTATTTGTTCATTTCCCATTTCTGAATCGTGTCGAAAATTCTTCAATCAGTTGTATAATTTCAGTCGGTAGGACCCTTAATGCGTTTTCTATGATATATTCCGGAATCTCCTTGTAGAAAGCTTCGGCGATACCGCCTGTGATACAGGCAAGCGTATCACTGTCGCCTCCCAGGGATATCGCCAGCCTGATGGCACTTTCAAAATCAGTACTCTCCAGGAAGGCGGTGATCGCTTCAGGAACTGTTCCCTGGCAACTCTCATTAAAGCGGTATCCGGGACGTATCGCTGCAATACTCCTGCTCAGATTGTAGCCGAACATAACTTCGATGAATTCCTTGATTTCAACCTTGCTTTTACCGGTTCTGGCCAGAAAAATAGCCGAAGCGGTTGCCTGGGCCCCTTTTATTCCTTCGGGATGATTGTGCGAAACTTCAGCGCTTCGTTTGGCCTGGGCCAAAACTTTGTCAATCGTATCGTAAGCCCAGCCAACAGGACTTACACGCATCGCTGAACCATTGCCCCAGCTATTGTAGGGTTCAGGCTCCTCATCATAGATCCAGGATGCAAAATTTCCACCATAGCCCCGGTCGGGGTATTTCTGCCCGTAGGCCTGATAAGCTTTTGCATAGCCTGTCTTGTTCAGTATGCTATCCATCGTTGCGAAGGTAAGTACACTGTCATCGGTAAAATCTGTTCGTTTGGTAAACAGCGGAAAATTTGTTGTTTTCACGTTATTCCATTCATAAACAGACCCAATAATATCGCCGATGACAGCTCCCATGATATAGTCCTTCTTCTTCATCCGTTCAGTTTCATAAAACGCCAGATACTCCCTGATATCTTTAAAAACGATTCTATGACCCTCTTTACTTTCCAAAACAACACAAGTGTCATTCGAACCCTCTTGGCTCGTTTCAACTCTTAAACCATTATAATAAGGAATATTGCTGTAAGAACCTGCCTTGTTTTTCACTTCGCAAACAATGGCAAATATCACTCCCTCAGGTGTTAATGCTTTACTGTTCCAGTTACGACAAGTTGTCCAGTGTGAATTTTCAATCTGTTCATTCCTCAGGCTACATGTGCCATTTTTCAACTGGTGACAATTTCCGCAATGATGTGTTCCTCCGTTTGGCATATTCGGTTTTATTGAGATGTGAGAATTTATTTCAGGATGTAAAATTACAATGTTCATCATCGCTCCATCGGGAATTTGATTTAACGCAGGCATTTAATAAATGAACGTTCATTTTAAATTTCAACCGTTTAATAAAAAATCCCGGATACAATAAATTGCTTGCTATTTTTGTATTTGTTACAGCCCGCTCTTGAATCGGTCAATTCCCCTGGCCTTAGGTTAGAAAAGAACCTGGCACGGTCAATGGAATCTGAATCTCCTGTGGGCGATTACTCATATTTTTATAATGCCACGGTTAGAAGACAGATCATTAAACTATAAGGATTTCAGCGAGATCGATTATTTCTTTTCAAGCAATCTGGCGAATACGGCATGGGGCATTGACCGTCTGCTTCAACGTATCATCTTATTTGATCCGCTAAAACGGCATATACCATACCTTTTGTTGATACATATAATCTTTTATAACCCTGAATTTGACCGTTCACAGAAAAAGGAGATACTTAAAAAATTGATAGATGAACTGTATAAAAATGTCATTAAAAAAGCGGCCAGAAACCCGCTTACCGACTTCATCCCACCTTATTATGTGATAAATTTACTATTCGACCTTTTCCTCGCGGGATATAACGTGAAACCACTGATCAGAAAATTAAAGGTTGACCAGATTGAAAATCCTGTCATGTCAATTAAAAAATATGGAGATTATGCCATTGAAGGATTTCCCGAAGCGTTGTTATTTTTCTTTGAACAATTGGTTTTCTTTAATGACATCAGGAACAAACTTATATTTGAAATCCTTAATAAAAGCACTTATAGCTGGATTTTATCTGAAATGGCACAATCTGCGGTACTAGCCAATAATTTTGTTGGGTATAACTACATCCTTAAGAAAATGGACAAATCGTCCAGGCACCTTGCTCAATTATCTGCTGCTTGTGTACATGCAGAGCGTAAAGAGATAGCACAAGCCATCGGAATAGCAGAATCAGCTAAAACTTTTCAGAAAAAATGCATTATCTATACGAACATTTCATTCACCCTGTTGATGGATGATCAGATTGAGATTGTGCTCGAAATGGAGCGTAATCTTACTTCTCCTGAAATAAGATTCTTGCTGGCTGCGAAAAAAACTTACTATTATATTCTTAAACAAATGCATGAAAAGGCGATGCGGACTCTTGAAGAAGCATACGACCTGAATAAACTAATAGATGATATTTTCTTTAAAACAATTAATGCCAGCCACCTTTACTATTACGAATACAGACTCGGAAGAGAAGCCGAGGCAATCCAAAACATGGAGTCAGCAATTTTCAACATTAATCAGATTTTACAGCCCCCTGACCATGAAATTGCTTTTGATGATCTGGCTTATAATCTGGCCATAAATAATCAATATGAAAAGATTAAGGAATTAATCGATGCAGAGTACAGCGATCCAAATAAATTTGATGATTGGTACAGGAACCATTATACCTGTCAGAAATATCAGACGATCATTGACCATATTTTGAGGAGTGTCGATTCGAGAATTCGTGAGCAGAAGCGGCGAATGAAGACACCTGAATCTCTGGTTCTACCCGAACTTTATTGCGCTGCCGAAGCCTTGGTTATGATGATTCCCGGAGATGGTTATCGAGATGAATACCTGGTCAAAATTGCTTTGCACTATGCAAAGCATGGTTTTTACCAGAAGGGAAGGGATCTTTTAGCTCATATCAAAGATGAGTCATTTCGTCAGCAATTTGCCATGGAATGTCCTATTTATGCGCTGACCAATGGAAACCTTGAGGAATCAATCAATATGGCGGGTTCTATCCCGAATAAGAAATTACGCACGGAAATTCTCCTGGCAATGACTCCCCAGTTGGCAAAGCAGAACCATTACAAGGAGTCACTGGATTTCATGCGTGAATGGGCGGTTAACTTTTTTCAGAACGAGTAGATGCTTTGCAAAGGAAGCCTGACCTCTACCCTGGTCCCGCAGGAAATACCATGACTATCGTTCAGGTCAATGGTTTCAATTGAAAAGCTTTTTGTTGAATTAATCTTGTTGAGAAGGTTTATTCGCTCACGGGTAATGTCTTCTGACAGGGATGAATGAGCCGTCAGCGAACGATTCTCAATTTCTTTGGCCTTCTGCCTGCCTACACCATTATCTTCAATCATGCATTTTAGAAGATGCCCTTCTGTTTTAAATTCAACGATGAGTTTTCCTCCCTGGGTGCGATGCATCAGTCCATGATTGATGGCATTTTCAATAAATGGTTGAAAAATTGATGGTGGGACTACTAAGTCGATCGGGATCAGCCTTTCCGAAAAAATAATTTGAGTAGTAAACTTGCCGGCAAACCTCAATTCTTCAATATCTAGATAGTTTCGTATGTATTGAAGTTCAGCGGCCAGCGTGATATAATCCTTTGAAGCATTTTCAAGTGTCGTACGTATCAATTTGGCAAAGAGGGTAAGATATTCAATGGCATCGTCTTTACGGTCATTGAATAACATGCTTCGTATTGATGTCAATGTATTTGCAATGAAATGGGGGTTCATCCTCACCTTGAGCGCTTCAAGCCGTGCTTTTGCAAGTTCGACCTCATAATTGGATTTTCCCCGGGAACCTATCATCTTATTTTTCCTTGCCGAAAAGGTTTATAAATTTTTCAATTCTCCGGTCGGCAAGATAGATTACTTCCTGATTCTTCATCCTGATATATCCATCGATCTTATTGTATGAATCAATATGGTTCAGGTTCACCAGGTAAGATTTATGGCAGCGGAAAAAGAAAGGGTAAATAAGAATCTCTTCAACCTTTCCAAGGGTCTTCGTTACAACAAATTTTGCATTATTGGATGTATAGATTTCAGTATAATTAACATCTGCCTTGCAGTAGATTATATCGCGGGCATTCACAACCTTAAACTCCTTTCCTGTCGGCAGGGAAACAAGGATGTTGGGTTCATCCCCCGATTCAAGTTGAGCGAGCAGAAGTTTTATCTTATTTGCCATGGAATTTTTCTTTGCCCGCTGATCAAACCGGTCAAGAAACGCCTCCAGTTCCTTTGGATCGACCGGTTTCAAAAGATAGTCGAATGCGGCATGCTTGATGGCCTGTATGGCGTATTCCTCATATGATGTTGTGAATACAATATCAAAATTAATATGATCAAATTTATTAAAGAGCTGGAAACCGTCTTCTTCCGGCATCCGGATATCAAGAAAAACCACATCAGGTAAAGTAGCATTGATAATGCCCACGCCTTCTTTGACGGAACCTGCCATCCCACTGATCACGAGGCGGTCTTTGAATTTATATCCAATGAGGGCGCTAAGGTCTTCCCTGCAATTGGTTTCGTCATCAATGATCACACATTTTATCATGATTCCTTTTTTTGTTTGAAGTACGAAATTAAGATAAGTTTCGATCCTGATCAATAAATATTTTTCTCATGAATGCCCGCTCTTGTTGAAAATAAAGCGGTAAATAAAAACCCGTTCTTTCCCCTGTTATACAGCGTAATTTTGTTTGCAATTCATAAAACACATGAAAGAAAAAAACAACGAAAAAGAGACAAACCATGACCTTTTGAGATGTGTCGAGAAAATCGCCCTCGACATAAAAACCTCCGGATTAAGCAAAGAAATGTTGCTTAAAAACGAACGGGAATTAAAGAAATTATCTGATTTTCTGGAAATTTCCCAAATACAGGTTGTCCTGTTCTGTGTTATCTTCACTGTTAATTTCGGGTCTTGTACCGTTGACCTGGAAAATATTGCTGACTATATCGGTTGTAGTCCGGTTAGTGTTGTGAGCTACTTACCTGACCTGGACTCCATGGTAGAAAAAAAACTGCTCAGGCGACAGGTCGAAAACAACCGCAGAAGGCGCGGTGGTGGCGGAAATCTGAATAACATTGAATTCTACGTGAACAGAGACGCCTTTGAATCTCTTAGAAAAGGAGAAAAATTCATCTCGAAGAAAATTGAAACACCTGATGTTTATTCTTTGATGGTCTATTTCGAAGGTGTATTCCAAAATTTCCACAATGGTGAATACACCATAACTGAACTGCATCATGAAATACTTTCAATGCTGAACCGTAATATCAACCTTGCTTTTGTAAAGGAGTTACGGAAATTTCCCATGGAAATAGAAGACCTGACTTTATTTATTCTCATTTGCAGTGAATATTTAGATGAAGAAGAACCTGTCAACCTTCTTGAGGCTATTAAATATTTGTATACCGACTTTTCTGACAGGATGCGTGTACGCAAAGAGTTCATTAAAGGCACTCATGCCCTGTTAAAATACGGGCTTGTAATGCTTGAAGAAGGTCAGTTCAAAACTGAACGTCACGTGATGTTGACTGATTTAGGTTTGGAAATCCTTCTCCAGGAAGACAAGGACATTTTTGTAACAAAAACGGATAAGAAAAAATCAAGTGATTTTATCATCGCCTCTGACATCCAGGCGAAAGAACTTTATTTCAGTGGTAAGGAATCAAAAAATCTTGATTTTCTCACGGATACATTGAAACCGGAAAATCATGCAAACCTTGTTGGTCGTCTTAAAGATGCCGGTATGCGTACAGGGGTTACTGTTTTGTTGTATGGATCACCTGGCACCGGAAAAACTGAATCGGTGTACCAGATTGCACGCAAAACCGGCAGGGATATCAGAATGATTTCCATCAGTGAAACAAAAAGTATGTGGTTCGGAGAATCGGAAAAACTCATCAAGAAGGTTTTCGACGAATACCGCAGAAGGGTCGAAAAAAGCAAAATAGCCCCGATCCTGTTATTTAATGAGGCCGATGGCATATTCAGTACCAGGAAAAAGATCGGGTCATCTTCTGTTGATCAGACTGAAAATGCAATACAGAATATAATATTACAGGAGATGGAAGATCTGAACGGAATTCTGATTGCAACCACCAACCTTACCCAAAACCTTGATCAGGCTTTTGAAAGAAGGTTTCTTTACAAAATCTGTTTTGAAAAACCGGACCCGGAATCAAGAGTAAAGATATGGCTGGATAAGGTCAAAACCATTCCTGTTGATCATGCTGAGAAATTGTCAGAAAGATTTGAGTTGAGTGGTGGACAAATTGAAAATATTGCCCGTAAATGTATCCTGAAACAAGCCCTTTACGGAGTGTTTCCATCGATTGAAGAGGTTGAATCTTTCTGTAATGAAGAACAGATGAACCGGAATGGGATCCAAAGAATAGGATTTTCTTACACTTCAAAAGAAATATAATTTCAATCCTACTCCCAGGTTAAACCGAAGGTCCTTCAGGTCGAAACCGTTATTGATATTAAAAAATCCACGGTCACTGAATCTGGTACCCTTATACTCCAAACTGGAACTGACCCAATATGCCTGGGTTTCGATTCCGAATTTAACTTTCCCCTTCAAGAAATCGATTCCGAATGCTGCGCCTTTAATAGCAAAGGCGCATGCATTCTTATCGCCGTATAATGCGAAAATAGCAAAATACGGATTAAGGCTATGACTATAGAATCCAAGCTGAAGGCGGCCTCCGTAACATGGCGTTCGGGTTTCAAGACCATCGTATGCTAACTTGACATTGGCAAAGGAGAAATAAAGCCCCATCGCAAATTCTCTGGAAACCCCGAATTGAATACCGGCATGTTGTAAAGGATAAATTGTCAATTGCCATTCAGGGGAAGCGCCGGATTGTTTCTGTTCTATTGGGACATCAAAAACCTGAGGCAGGCTTAATCCATATCCAAGTCCAAATACATATGAATGTAAATTAGTCGGTTTCTTTAACTTCAAAGAGTGACCCGACAAACAGGGAGGATTTAAGGAAACCGGTATACTGATCTCCTTTACATAGCCTCTTACTTTGCAGTTCCATTTCCTCTTCGTGCGCAGATCAGGTGTAATCATAGGGTTCCCCGATTGCTGCCATTGAACCTGATGCCCCGATTTGAACTGGAAAATCATCCGGTCTGAAGGTTGCCTGGAATGATCTGCTTCATCGTAATCTTGGAAGGAATATTCTTCAAAATTGATTATGGAAGGAACCGCCTGCCTGATCGCATTGATGGTGGCATCTTCAAGCAGTTTCCTACGATTATTGTTGTTAATGATATGGAGTATGTCTTTCCTGTTGTCGATGATGATCGATGATAGACCTTCTACTTCAATATTCACCTGTCCTGTTGCTTTGATAGCTAAGAGTAAGAAAAGAGGAATAATCAATCTATGGAAACGCAAGGCGGGCATGGCATTATTCTAAGCAAGCTTGAATTATTTCAGTCCGTTATTGATGAATTTCTGCACTTTCTCTCCAAATTCGGTGCCTTCATCTACCTCCCTTAATGCCTTTTGAATGGCATGTGTAATGGCTTCCCTGTCAGAATTGATAAAATCAGGATTGTAAAAGAAAAACATTCTATACTCAGTGAGGTCAGACCGTTTTTCCTTCTTATATATGGTAAATGAAGGATGGATCATGCCGCCGATATCAATGGCGCCCACCTGCTGAAAGGCACTGAAAAACCTATCGGTCCAGTTGACCTCTTTCTTGTTCTTCTTCACTTCGTCCCCGCCGTAAGCTTGATCGTATCTATACCTGATCGAATCAAATACCAGCCTGACCATAAAATTCTGGGCATCTCCAAGGCATTTCTGCTGCCCGATGGCATAGGTAGGGGCGCTGACTTTGGTTTCATAATCAAGGTATTTACCTTCCTGCAATTTTAGCAAATGGTTGAGCACTATCTGCTCCAGTGGCAATACCGTTCCAGAAATAGTATATCCTTCTTTTTGATACTTTTTAGCGATAGCCTTAGCCTGCTTCTCCATTTTTCTTTGCACCTTGTCTGAAGTATTGCCAGTGGCTGCGAATACAGTCGTTGCAATGAGTGAATAACCCAGCAGCAACAAAATAATTGAACTTACAATTGTTTTCATAATTCTATGGTTTTATTCGCAAAGGTAAACCGGCAGGAGAACTGAAAGCTTGGGATTTATTTAACGGGTAAGTTTGCAAATGAGCGTGATCAAAGCAGCACATTTTGGATTGATGGGAAATTCGACGGTTGAATATTCAGGGAAAAGATTTTTTCACCCCTTGAATGTTATTACTAATATCAATAGCCTTTATGAATATGATGGTTTATTAACAGTGTCCAGAAACTCCCCAAAATTGTCGCAATATTCTTAAAAGTTTTAAAAAGACATCCTCCCGCATATTTTTCCTTCTAAATCAGAAGAATAAAAAAAAATACTGTCCTTTATTATTTCAGCCCGCCATTGTACTCTTGCCGCCATGAATTCAACTTTTATAAGGTTGTGGGATGTCCTTGAGAACATGGACTCATTTGATGGCCAGGGAAAGCCTGTCAGGTTCCAATTAAAATTTGTCACTGCAAACCGGTCGGAGAAAACCGGCGGAGAAATCATTGAGCTGAAGGATGCTTGCAAATGCTCAGTAAGAACGAAAAAGGGAAAGGAAATTTTTGCAGCAAAGAAAAACTTTCCTGTCGAGGCCAGGATTACAAAAGATCCCAACCACTGGGTCAATTCAACCAGAAATATCCTGCTGCCTAACGGACAGAAACGAAAACTGCATATCCGGCTGATCATCGAATTCAATAACAAGAAAGTCTGCTATTGATGAAACAAAAAATCGTTTACGAAAACGGAATCGCATTCTTACCGGGAGCCAAAGCCGTTGCCACATCCTATAAAAAGACAGAGGATGCAGCCACTGAGAAGGTCGTGATCCCGAAGGATTACAGCTCCTGGCCATGGTCGCCCTGGGGTGACGACAATTTGTTCCCTCAGAATGTATTGACTGATCTGGAAAAGAATTCGATTGCACTCCGGGCACTAGAAAAACGGAAGACCGTCCATTATGGCCGGGGCATCCTGGCTTATCGCGATAAAGGCAAAGATAACCTGGGAGCGCCCATCCGGGAAATCGTCACTGATCCGGATGTAGTTGAATTCCTTCGCATCAACCGGTTGAATTTTCAATGGATTGACTTAATCGGCAGCCTGGAAATATTTGCAAACGGCTGGGTGGAATTCATCCTGAACAAAGGGAAGGATAAAATCAATAAGGTTTTTGTGAAAGACCCGGCCTATTGCCGGAATGCCAAAATGGACATTGACCATCCTTCCCGAATTCCTTACCTATTCTTTTCAGCCCAGTGGGATCTATCCCCGAACGAGGCTGACGGGTCATTGGTCAAGATTCCGATGTATGATCCGTTTAAATATGATGGTAAACGTTACCAGGACCCGCAATTCGCTTATCCGGTATTTTACCGGTCATTCAATAAATCCTATTACCACCTCTCAGTCTGGAACGGAATCCGTCAAAGCGGATGGCTCAGCATTGCCAACAAGGTCCCGCAGCTCAAGCAGGCTATCATGAAAAACCAGATGACCATCAAGTATCACATTGAGATACCCGATGATTATTTCATGAACCGGTATCCTTCGCCGGATTACACCCGCGAACAGCGTGAGTCGGCAAGAACGAAAGTACTTTCGGAAATGAACGATTTCTTGTCAGATGTCGAGAATACCGGAAAAGCCTTTCTCACCTTCACCTTTTTTAACAAGTTCAAAGGTGAATACCTGGCCGGTTGGAAGATCAATGTGATTGATAACAAGCTAAAGGATGATGCTTACCTGCCGGATTCGCAGGCAGCAAATTCGGAAATCCTCTTCGCCATCGGCGTTGATCCGTGTCTGGTGGGTTCTGGACTTCCCGGCGGAAACCTGGGAGCAGGAAGCGGATCAGACAAACGGGAAGCTTTTTGGCAACTCAATGCCGAGATGGGCATTTACCGGCAAATCAGTTTGGAACCATTGTATTTTATCCGGGATTTCAACAAATGGTCACCAGACATCGAATTTGATTATGTGACCGTGGATACATCTCAAACCATGCAGGACCATCCGACAAAAATTGACAAACGCATCGACAAGAATATCGCATGACGAGACTGATAGACAATCTTTCACAAGTTTTGACCGCTGCTTCCATAAATGTCAGCAACTCGATCGAAAACTGGTTTCCGTATATCGGGGAAGCCCAGGAGACATTTATAAAACCTGTTCTGGGCGATACTCTCTACCAGCAGCTCCAGGAAACTGCCAACCCGATAGTCCGCGAACCGGAGCAAAAACCTTTGGATACTCACCTGTTCGATCTTCTTGAAATGATCCGCAAGCCGCTTGCGCTTTATGCTCTGTGGCTTGGAGCTGATGAATTCGGGGTGAGCATTTCATCCCAGGGCATTCAGGTCATCGAAACGCCTACCCATAAGACTGCTCCCCAGTACCGGGTTCAGAACCTGAAGGAGAACTGGATAAGACGGGCCAACACGGCGTTGGACCTTGTTCTTAAATTCCTGGATGAACACAAGGAAGATTACCCCGAATACGAGCTACAGGATGCAGACCTGTTTATCCGTAGCACACTTGAATTCAACAGTGAGGTGGATATACGCGAGAGCAGACGGGTTTTCGTAAGCCTCAAACCGATCATCCGCTCTGTTGAAAAGAAGTATATACGACCTACACTTTCAGCGGAATTGTTCGATGAGCTTAAAGAGGCCTGGAAATCTGATGAAGATTTGACAACCCCACAGTTGGTTCTGCTGGACTTGATCCGCCCGGCATTGGCTCATCTTACCATGGCCAGGGCACTGCTGGAAATCTCCATTGACATTCTCGACTGGGGCATTTTCGATACTGCCGGCAACACGTTTGCCAATGTCTCTTCTAAACAGGCATCCAACAAAGACCGCATCTCCATCATGGCTGAAGCCAATCAAAGGGATGGAGAATCCGAATTGAAAGCCCTGCAGCAATATCTTGATGAAACCGCCAGTGAAGGTATTTACACTGCCTATTTTCATTCAACCCGATACGCCGGAAAAGCAATAGCAGAAACACGCAACGAATTCATTAATAAATCCGATAACTCATTCTTTCTTGCATGAAGCCAATTGATTTTATTCTACAGGATGTTTTTGATGTCATAAAGATCATTGCTATTCCGGTCATCGGGTTTTTCCTGTACCAATTTTATATAGGTGTTATTGCCTTAAGAAAATCAGTCGATAAGCTCATCGTCCAGATGCAGTGCCGTGAAACTTACTGTACCGAAAAACACAAGGAGATCGGCGAACACCTGTGCCGGCATGATACCGGGATTGATGAAATGAAAGTAACTCTGGGTGATCATGGCCAAAGAATTTCAAAGGTTGAAGGTCAATTATCAAAATAACGTATATGGCAAAGATTATGGTGTTTGCCCCGAAGATCCTTCGATTCGAAGGCGGGTTTGTCAATGATTCCAAAGACAAGGGAGGAGCCACCAATATGGGAGTGACCCTTGCAACATGGCGAAGTGTCGGTTATGATAAAGACGGTGATGGCGACATTGATGCGCATGATATCAAGTTGCTTTCAACCAATGATGCTGTCTCAGTACTGAAACTGAATTACTGGAACCGATGGAAGGCCGATCAGATCAACAACCAGAGCGTCGCTGAGATATTGGTTGACTGGGTCTGGGGCAGTGGAAAATGGGGCATTGTCATTCCGCAGCGATTGCTGAAGGTTCCTGATGATGGAATCGTCGGAACGGCAACCCTGTTTGCCGTCAACAACGTCAACCAGCGCGGACTTCATGCTGCCATATTCCAGGCAAGAAAGACTTTCATAGAAGAACTGGTAAAGAACCATCCGGACCAGATCAAATTCTTCAACGGATGGATGAACCGATTGAACAATTTTAAATTCATAGCATGATAAAACCGGGTTTTCTGATCCTGCTCCTGGTCGCTTTAATGTCCGGCTGTATTTCTGAAAAAAGATGCGCTGGAAGATATCCTCCTGCAGAAAGATCGACTGTCTTCATTCAGCACGATACAGTAACTTCCGTGAAAGATTCCCTGATCCCGCTGCCGGCTGACAGCGGCTTGATCAAAGCGCTGTTGGAATGCCAGGACGGGAAAGTGGTTGTGAAAGAGATTCTATCCATAAAACCGGGAAAGCAGGTTATTCCTTTCTTTTCGGTTCAGAATAATGTTCTGACCACCGGCGCAAAGATCGACAGCAGCTCGATCTACTTTGCCTGGAAAGAAACTCATATCCGGGAATCCAGGATTGAATCAAAGACAATTGAAAAGCCGGTGTATAAAGTCACCGGTTTTCAGAACTTCCTGATCTGGTCGGGTGGAATTTCCTGGGTAATGATTGTAATTCTGGTTGGATTTAAACTGATCCGCTTCTATCTCAAAAGGAAATTGCTGCCATGAACCAGGTTGAAATAGATGGTAAAACATATTTCATGCCTTCCGACTGGAATGAGCTGACCAGAAAACAGGTTTTGTTTGTCAGCCGTCTGTTTCAGGGACAGCTCACCATAATAGATTTTAAGCTCAGAGCGCTATTCAAATTTCTTTCGGTCAGTCCGAAAGTTCTCAAGAGAATCCATCCGGAGGATGCTTATTTCCTTGGTGAAAGCCTCGATTTCCTTTTTAAGGAGGTCTCCCTAACCAAAAATCTTCTCCCTGTCTTACGAACCGGCAGAAGAAAATACTTTGGTCCTGCAGATGCAATGATGAACTGCACCTTCGGCGAATTCACCATTGCCAATTCACTGCTCGATTCCTTCTCAAAATCCAAAGAGCAAAAGTACCTCGATGAGATGGTGGCAGTTTTTTACCGACCAAGGAAATGGTTATGGTTCATCTGGAAGACCTTTACTGATAACCAGGATCCCCGGAAAAGATTTGTAAACCGATCGTTGAAACGCCGTTGCCAAAGAATTACCAGGCTGGATTATGAAGTCAAGTACTCCATATTCCTTTTCTTTTCTGGTGTTTTGAATTCGTTGACTAAGTTGTATCCATATGTTTATGAGCAACAAGGTAGTACCGGAAGTGAAGATAATGGTTGGGCTTCACTGATTATCTCCCTTGCCGATGGGAAGACCGATGATAAAAGCCTTGAAACGGTAATAAATTCAAACCTTTACAACGTATTCATCGGGTTAAACAAAAAAGCAAAAGAGTATCACGAGTATATGCATAAGATCGATTCCTATGACCGACATTAACAGCTACGTTGAATATTTCCGCACCATTACCCGGGAACATAAGGAAATAAATGATTTCTACATGATGGATATCAACGAGCCGCTTGCTGCCCTGCGGTCAAACATCAAGTACCCGGCTCTTATCCTGACCAGTCTTACCGGAAACTTTGAAGCTTCAAACCTGGATAATATCCTGGATTCTATCAATGGCGGGTTCCTGATCATCGGCCACCTGGATCAGATTGATGATTTTTCCGGTGAGATGTTGCTTCTCTCAAAAATGAAGCAGATCGGAACTGAAATCATTTCCCGGATGCTGCATGACTATATGACATGCGAACTAATTGCCATGAAAGCCATTCCAGGGTTCAATATCAACTCGGTGAATTATGAGATGTTGGGACCGGTGTTTGATAATGATTATGGGGTGATGTATTCATTCAAATTTCTGGATTGTCTTGATTTGGATTTTGATGTTTCGAAATGGGTTAACGCATGATATTTAATTTAAAACAAAATTTAAAAATTTCTACCAATGCAAAGCCCCCAATCCAAGCTTTCCGAACGTGAAATAGCCCAGGCCTGGGCTAAGATCACCATTATCAAATGGAAAAAGAAACTCGCCATCAATAAGGTGGGCAATTCTGGCGCACTTCTTCAAAGCTTTCAATACAATGTACTTGCATCGGCACAGGGAAATGTGCTGAAAATCACCTTGCTTTTTGAGTATTACGGTCGCTTTGTCGATATGGGCGTCGGCAAAGGCGTCAAGATCGGGGATGTGAAAGAATCTGCCACATCACGCCGACTTTCCGGAAAAATGCTTGGAAACCGCAGGAGACCGAAGAAATGGTACTCCAAAACATTTCATGCTGAAGTCATGAAGCTCAGCGAAATCTTCGCAAAAGAATATGGCCACAGAGGCGTAATGGCAATCACCGAGAACGTATCTGATAAATCAATCAACCATGGCTAAAAACGAAACATCCACGGCTACCGTCATCTTTAACGGTGAAAAAGCCAATGCCACCCTGAAGCAGTTGGAGGCAGAAGCAAGAAAACTCAATGCAGAACTCCGTCAATTGAATGTAAACTCAAAGGAATTTGGCGAAAAAGAGCGTGATTTTCAGAAAGTCAATGGCAGGCTAAAAGACCTCCGTGGAGAGATCAACCAGACCGGTGGCGCCTTTTCAAAACTTGCAGATCAGGCCAATAAATATCAGCAGGTCCTTCAAATGATCACCGTGGGAGTTATCGGGTTCGGCGCTGCCGTGGTGGGCATCATCAAAGGCAATGCTAAACTTGAAGATTCACTGGCTGATATTCGCAAAACAACCAAATTGACAGTCGATGAAGTAAAAAAACTGAATACGGAACTGGGTAAAATCGACACTCGGACTTCCCGCAGCGACCTTCGGGAAATGGCTGTGGTTGCCGGTCAGCTTGGGATAGCGCAGAAAGATATCCTTCCGTTTGTTGATTCAATCGACAAACTCAATGTCGCTCTCGGCGCTGAAATACAAGGTGGTGCAAGCGAAGTTGCAACCCAGATGGGAACACTCAGAAATGTCCTGACAGACATGAAGACTTCCGCAGTTTCCGACGACATGCTGCGGTTGGGTAATGCGATCAATGTGCTGGGGGCAGACGGATTCGCAACTGCCCCTGTTCTGGTCGATCTTTCAAACCGGATCGGTGGGGTAGGTATGTCGCTTGGGCTATCTTCTGCTGAAGTGATGGGCATCTCTGCCACACTCCAGGAGCTTGCAGTTTCCACCGAAAGGGGCGGAACGGCAATGACGAAGATCCTCATGAAGATGACATATAACACCGCCGACTTCGCCAAGGTGGCCGGTATTCCGTTAAATGACTTTACCACGATGGTAAATACCGATCTCTATGGCGCTTTCGTGAAAGTTGTTGAAGGATCCAAGAGAGGCGGAGAGGGTGCAACAATATTAGGAAAACTGATCCGGGAACTGGAAATTTCCGGTGCCGGGGCCTCGGAAGTCTTCGCCAAACTGGGGAACAATACCGACATGCTCCAGCAGAAGGTGGATTTGGCAGGTAAATCATTACAGGGCACTGATGAAATTCTACGGCAGTTCAATGACAAGAACACAACCCTGGGAGCCACCCTGGATAAACTTGGGAAAGAGTTTTATCGGCTGATTACCATGCCGGGTGTCACAGAGTTCCTGAAATCAATGGTCGGTGCAGTGGTCAACCTGGTAGCATGGCTCAAGGCACTTCCCGAATGGATCGACAAATACCGTATCGGGCTTATCGCGCTCACGGGTGCCATCGGGGTTTACATTGCAGCACAGACAAGATCAATCCAGGTTGCAATTTTGAACAACCTGACTTTAAAGGAAGGCATCCTTCTGAAAATGAAAGATGCCGTGGTTTTAGAATACCTGATCGTCAAAGAACAGCTTCTTGCCATTTGGAAAGGAAACGGCACGATTGCCACAAAACTGGCGACGACTGCCCAGTGGCTTTGGAATGCTGCCATGGCAGCCAACCCGATAGGACTGGTCATAGCCGCTATTACTGCTTTGGTTGCCGGGATCAAGACCTATGAAACGTATAATAGCCAGGCTATTACCCTGGAGAAATTGAAGGCTTCAACCACTGTTTTACTGGCCGAGGCTAATAAGAAGCTCGAAGATGCTTATGAAAAGGTAGCAGGTACCGTCAGAAACCTGAACCTGCTTTCTGTCCAGGAGAAAAAGGATCTTCAGGAAAAGATCGACCTGACCATCAAGCAGGCTGAAGCAGAACTGCTTTTGATGCAGGCAAAACAGAAATCTATTGGCGAAGCAGCAGCAAAACCTACGATCCTGCAAAGGGTTTGGAATACGGTAAAAGGTGGCGCCAGTCCGGGCGGAGCCGCAATGGCCGTTGCAGATAATGCCATTGATGCCCAGGATAACCGGGTCGAGGCAACAAAACCCTATGATGAAGGAATTAAAAAGCTTCAGGATAAAATCTCGCAATTCAAGGATGCAAAACAATCCCTGAGCGATGTGCTCAATGCGGAAAGCATCGGGGATAAAATCGTCGGAGAATCGCTCGACAATCTGGAAGCAAAACTTTCAAAATACCAGATCGCCCTGAAAGCCTCGGTGGCCGGTTCAGAGGATTTTATCAGGGTTCAGGGCAAGATCAAGGATTTGAACAAAAAGATTCAGTCGTTCGACAAATCTGATCCATCCACCGGGACTCCGGCGGAAGCTGAATCGAAGGCAAAGAAACAGGCGGATTATCTTCTCGACATTAAGAAGCAACTGGCCCAGGCCAGGGCGGCTGTCACTGAAGGAGAAATGGACAGGGAACTGGCCATCGAGGAAGAGAAACTGGGT
>Ga0209083_1001018_pt1 | contig 34739 bp, 19 predicted proteins | sample AM7aDNAmetaG_FD_184132 | JGI IMG/M metagenome (GOLD analysis project Ga0209083, IMG submission 184132) | Freshwater microbial communities from Finland to study Microbial Dark Matter (Phase II) - AM7a DNA metaG (SPAdes) (version 3) | ecosystem: Environmental > Aquatic > Freshwater > Lake ... | reverse complement strand
CTCATGGAAGCCCTGCAAGCAAAGTCAGATGATGAATTAAGAGAAATCCTGAAACACTCCGGAACACTTCATAATACAACTGACCTTACGGATCGTGTGCGCATGATCCGTGCAATCCTGATCCCGAAGGAGACAAAATCTGAAGAAATTGAAACAAGCCCGCTACCTGACTTTGATCCGGTGCTGATCGGGATCAACTTCAACCGGGACCAGCTGAGGAAAAGGATAACAGAACGGCTTGAGAAAAGAATTCAAAACGGCATGATCAAGGAAGTGGAACAGCTTTTGAAAGAAGGCCTCACGCCCGGGCAGCTGAAATTCTACGGGCTGGAATACCGCTACATCACATCATACCTCGAAGGTGAAATCAGGTATGAAGAGATGTTCAGGTTGCTGAACATTGCCATTCACCAGTTCTCGAAACGACAAATGACCTGGTACAGGAAGATGGAACGGGAAGGGAAACAGATTCACTGGATTGACGGCACGCTCGGAATTGATGAAAAGCTTCGCATTGCACTTAACCTGATCAACTGTTGACGTTCTTCTCTCAGCTAAGCGGCATTTTTAATGCCGCTTGGAACATAGATTCGTCTATTTGAGCGGCATTGCAAATGCCGCTCAGCCGGTTTTTTTCAGAAAGAATAATAACCGCGAAGACGCGAAGACGCAAAAAAATTGATCCTGCGTCTCCGCGTCTTCGCGGTAAAAAAAATTACCTGTTCAATTATTTTGTTTTATCAGGATATGGCGGATTTCCCGGCAACTCTTTCGGCCATGATTTCAGGTCATCCTTGATCACCTCAATGGCTTTGTTCAGTTGCTCATCTTCGCCGGCATATTCTTTTGCAGGATCATTGTCGATGACAATATCAGGATCCACACCATGACCTTCAATGATCCAGTTCTTGCCTTCATTGTCATAAGGAGCGAATTCCGGTTTCCGCATCGAGCCTCCGTCAAGGAACGGCAACGTGCCGCGAATACCCACAACGCCGCCCCATGATCGTGTGCCGATGACTTTCCCCATCTTCAGCTTTTTAAACTGGTACGGGAACAGGTCACCGTCGGATGCGGAATAACGGTCAATCAATAAGCATTTCGGCCCCCAGACCATCTCAAGCCTGCCTGGTGATCCTTCCGTATTCCGTGCCATCTTGATCATGGTCATTTCACGGTTCAGCCTCTCAATGATCATCGGGGAAACATTGCCGCCGCCATTGCCGCGGTCATCGATAATCAGTGCACGCTTGCTCAGCTGCGGATAAAAATGCTTTACAAATTCATTCAGTCCTTCAGGTCCCATGTCGGGGATGTGGATGTAGCCAACTTCTCCGTTGGTTGCATCGCTGACTTTCTTAATGTTATTCTGAACCCAGTCGTTATAGAAAAGCTTCTCTTCACTGTCAGTTGGAACAACTATCGTTTTGTGCGAGCCGGTTTCACTGGCGGTTCCGTTGACAGTAAGTTCAACCTGGCAATTGGCCATGTTCACCAGCGACTGGTAAATATCGACCATGTCTTTGGTCGGTTTGCCATTCACAGCGATGATAAAATCACCTTCTTTTACATCAACGCCCAATTCAGTCAATGGTGAGCGGGCATCATCAGTCCAGTTCTCTCCCCGGTAGATCTTGGCAATCTTATAGTAGCCGGAAGGATCCCTTGTGATGCGGGCCCCGAGAAGTCCCATCCTGATTTTTTGTGGCTGGGGTTTATCACCGCCTTCGATGTATGAATGCCCGGTGCTGAGTTCTGCAACCATTTCTCCCATGATATAAGTCAGGTCATTCCTGTGGTTCACATAAGGCAATAAAGGTTCATATTTTTTCTTAATGGCTTCCCAGTCAACACCTGACATGTTCGGTGCAAAATAGAAATATTTCATCTGGCGCCAGGCTTCATGATAGATCTGGTTCCACTCGGCTTTCTGATCAACAAGCACCTTCATCCTGCCCAGATCCAGCCAGTCTTTAACATCCGCTTTGCCCTTTGGAAGATCAATAACTGCATACCTTCCGCCACCCATGACCAGCATCTTTTTGGTGTCTGCCGAGATCTCATAGCCATTGAAATCACCGATGACTGTCTCCTTTTTGTCTTTGTCTTTCAGATTGAATGTAACAAGTGAAGTACCATGCTTTACACGCTTCACATAATAGACATTATCTCCAACTGCGTTCACATTGTCATAAGTGGCTGCTTCCATCGGGAGAACCACGATGCGGTCAATGATCCCGTCGAGGTCAACTTTAACATCGGCTGTCTTTTTTGTATCAGCATCCTTTTTCTCATCTTTCTTTTCTGCATCCTTCCCGGTCTTGGCATCTGTTGTTTTTTGTTCATCTTTCTTGATGCTCACCTCGTCATTTTCAGGAGCAAAGGGCGATGGAGTGCTTTTTGCCAGCGTGATAAAATAAACTTTGGTCATATCAGTATAGGAGTGATTCCACTCTGTCCAGCTGTAGGTAGGATTGAAATCACGGTTCGATGTGAAGAATAAAAACTTCCCGTCACTGCTGAAAGATGGGCCACTTGCATCATACCAGCCATCGGTTACAGGAGTCTTGGTTTTTGATGCCACTTCGTAAAGATAGATCTTGGTCTGGGCAGATTTATCAGGTTTAGCATAAGCAATCCATTTGCTGTCGGGTGACCATGAATACTCTGTGAATTCCCAGTCTTTCGAGAGATCAACCGGAGTTACCTCTTTTGAATCAATGTTTACATACTGCAGCCTGAGCAATTTGTCGGCCCACAAAAGCTTCTTGCTGTCGGGCGACCAGGTCATATAATATTTATAGGTATCCGCATTCTTTGTTATCTGAACAGCAGGTTCACTGCCGTCCTGCTTCTGGATATAAATTTCATCTTCGCCGGTAAGATCAGAGTTATAGGCAATATATTGTCCGTCCGGCGACCATGCCACATCCCGTTCATGAACCCCGGGTGTGTTGGTCAGGTTCTTCGTAATCCCGGTCTTTTCAGGAATGGTGAACACATCACCGCGTGCATCAAGAGCAACCCTTTTTCCATCGGGAGCAAGTGACAGGGAGTTGACAAATCGGCTGGCATCCTTCATCACATTGCGACCGGTGATGAAATCATCCGCAATACGGATGGTAACCTTGGTTGCCTGCCCGGTTGCAAGATCAAAGTTGTAGATGTAACCACCATTCTCAAACACGATCGACTGGTCGCCAAGAGACGGGAACTTGATATCAAATTCGGTGAAATTGGTCACTTTTTTGGTTGTCTTTGTTTGAAGATCGTAGCAGAACAGGTTCATGATCCTGTCCCTGTCGCTGCAGAAGTAGATCTTATCACCCACCCACATCGGGAAAATATCCTGGGCCGGGTTGTTGGTAATATTTTCCGTTTGCTTTGTCTTGAAATCATAGATCACAATATCATCAGCCATTCCGCCTTTGTAATATTTCCAGGTGCGGAATTCACGAAACACCCGGTTATAGGCAAGTTTGGACTTGTCGGGAGAATAACTGGCAAAGCCACCGGCCGGCAAAGGAAGTTCTTCAGGCATGCCGCCCTTGATGTTTTCCAGGAATAGCTGGCCTTTAAAATCATTGAATGTTTGCTTGCGTGAACGGAACAAGATATTTTCATTGTCACGCCAGGTCATTACGATATTATTCGGGCCCATGCGGTCGCCGACATCATCCCTTCCGAGTGTTGCTGTATAGGAAAGTCTTTTCGGAACTCCTCCTTCAGCCGGGATCAGGTAAACTTCAGTATTCCCGTCATACTGGCCTGTAAATGCAATATTTTTCCCATCCGGGGAAAAACGGGCGAACATTTCATAACCAACTTCATCATTGGTAATCTTCCTGGCTAAACCACCGGCCTTGTCGACCGAATAAAGGTCACCGGCACAGGTAAACACAATCTGGTTCCCGTGAATAGCAGGAAAGCGCAACAGGCGGGCCTCATCCTGGGAGAAACCAGTGAGCACGCACAAAAGCATGGACAATGTAAAAACACAACTTTTCATGAATCTGATATTAATTGTTAAAAGATCGTTATCAAAAACAAAAGTAATTACAATCTTTTAATGATTTGTTGTTATTCGGTAAGTTCCTCTTTTTACTAGATAAAGATTCTGTTTTGACCTGAAAAAGGAAATTATTTCGGTTGAATAAAATATATCGGTACCTTTGCAGCCCTGTTTCAGTTAAGTCGAGTGAATTCCCGGGATTTTGAATGCACAATTTTCTTTTTTCAGGTCAGTAATGAATTCCCCAATTTTCTGAATTAAAAATTTTCAAACATGATGATTGATGTTATTTTTGAAGGTGGCAAGAAGGTCAATGCAGTGGTCAAAGGATTTACCATAAAGACCGACCAGGATATTCAATCGGGTGGAACAGCCACTGCCCCCGATCCTTTCTCTGTTTTTCTTGCGTCGATTGCAACATGTGCTGGATTCTATACAAAAAGTTTCTGCGATCAGCGGGAAATATCAACGGATGAGGTTGTGCTCAAAATGGAGACAACGTATGATTCCACCGTTAAAATGATCTCCGGCATCATTCTCTCGATAAAAGTCCCACAGACTTTTCCTGAGAAATATGAACAAGCCCTTATTCATGCGGTCGGCTTGTGTACTGTTAAACGCCATTTATCAGAGAAAATTCATTTTGATGTTGTTATAACACGATAGTCCGTCAGCATATTTTTAGTAAAAACACTCTTGCCATATCGGCAGTCAAAACCAAAACCAACTCATGAAATCAAAGAAATCCGGATTCAACTCACGACTTGTTCACGGAATGGGACCTAAGGATCCATTGGGCAGCGTAATCACACCTATCTACCAGACTTCCACTTTTTCATTTGAATCAGCAGAAGACGGAGCCAAATGTTTTGCAGGCGAAAGCGATGGCTACATCTATACCAGGATTGGCAACCCGACCATCGCCGACCTCGAGAAATCCCTCGCCGATATGGAAAATGGATTTGGCGGCATCTCTACTTCTTCAGGGATGGGCGCCGTGAATACAGTTTACATGGCATATCTTGCTGCAGGCAAACACATCGTTAGTCATAATGCAGTTTATGGTCCTGCCCGCGGTCTGATCGAAGGCACCTTTTCAAAATTCGGTGTTGAATCAACCTACATTGACACATCCGATCTCGACCAGGTACGGCAGGCCATCCGTTCAAACACAAGCCTGATCTATCTCGAGACCCCTGCCAATCCGACAATCGGGATCTCAGACATCCCCGCCATCGTTGAGATTGCCAATAAACATAACATCAAGGTTTGCGTCGACAATACATTCTGCAGTCCTTATCTCCAGAATCCGCTGGACATGGGCGCAGACATTGTCCTTCATTCGCTTACAAAATTCATCAATGGACACGCCGATATCGTGGGTGGTGCCCTCGTTGCAAGAACCCAGGAAGATTATCTCAAACTGCGTTCAATGATGGTCATCTCCGGCTGCAATATGGATCCTCACCAGGCATACCTTGTTCGCCGGGGATTGAAGACCATGGGAATCCGTATTGACCGTGCACAGGAAAATGCCATGAAAGTAGCGGCATTCCTCGAAGCACATCCGAAAGTAGCCTGGGTCATGTATCCCGGGCTGAAATCACATCCGCAGTATGAATTGGGAAAGAAACTGATGCGTGGTCCCGGTGCGATGATCAGTTTTGGATTATCCGGCGGATTGGATGCTGGGAAAAAACTGATGAATAATGTGAATCTGTGTGTTCTTGCAGTTTCCCTGGGAGGAATTGAAACACTGATCCAGCACCCGGCTTCAATGACCCACTCAAAATTATCGAAAGAAGCAAAAAAACAGGGAGGGATCACTGATGACCTTGTCAGGCTTTCTGTTGGTATTGAAGAAGCAGAGGATATACTGGCAGATCTTGAACAGGCACTTGCTTTTGCATAGGGGTTTGTTGCCTGCGGAATAATCTGTCCGAAAGAAGAAAACCATCGAATAGGGCTGAAATTTATCAGCTTTACAGTAAATTTGAACTTCATACCATTTACATGAAGGTAAACCATTTGCGGATTTTCTTACTTTTCATACTGATCTCTTCAACGTTATTGTTTGTTTCGCCTTTCACTGCACGTGGACAAAAGGTTGCCCTCGTGCTGAGTGGCGGCGGGTCGCGGGGTGCAGCACACATCGGCGTACTCAAGGCCCTTGAAAAAAATCACATCCCGGTTGATTATATTGTAGGGACTTCCATTGGTGCAATCATTGGCGGCCTCTACTCCATCGGATATACACCCGAGGAAATAGAGACGCTGATCGACTCTGAAACGTTCCAGCACTGGGCTTCGGGGTATACGGATGGGCAGAATGTTTATTACTACCGGAAAGAAGATCCCAATGCATCCTGGGTATCGCTCGACTTCAACACGAGAAAGAAACTCACTTCGCAGCTTCCCACCAACCTGATCTCTCCGTATGAGATGGATTTTTCATTCATGGAGATCTTTGCACGCGGAGCTGCTTCCTGCAATTACGATTTCAACAAACTCCTGGTTCCCTTCCGTTGTGTTGTTGCAGATGTGGATTCTTCCAAAGCACTTGTCATTCATGGCGGAGACCTCAGCAGCGCAGTACGCGGATCCATGACCATTCCGTTTGTTTACAAACCGATTACCATTGACGGAAGGCTCGTGTTTGACGGGGGAATGTACGATAACTTCCCCTGGGATGTGGCCATCCAGGAATTTCATCCGCAGGTGATCATCGGATCCCGGGTAGCTGAAAGATATTCTAACCCGGAAAAGGATGATATTGTTTCCCAACTGCAGACCATGCTGATGAACCGCCAGAATGATTCGATCCTGGCCCCGAATTCAGTAATGATTGTTCCGAACCTGGCTAAGAGCAATATTTTCAGCTTTGAAAAGGCAAAAGAATATGCTGACAGCGGGTATGCGGCTGCCATGAGAAAAATGACCGCCATCAGGAAACTTGTACATGACACAGTGAACATGGCACAATTAGCTAAAAATCGGGCAAAATTCCTGAACAAAGCACCCTTACTGATCTTTGACACGATTCATGTGAAAGGGCTCAATCAGCGGCAGTCGGCTTATGTCAGGCAACTGATCAAACATGAGAAACCGCTAATGACAGTGGAAGACGTCAGGAAAGTGTATTTCCGCCTGATCGATGAAGGCTTTATCAAATCTATCTATCCAAAAGCTGCATTAAATCCGCAAACAGGCTATTATGATCTTTACTTTGATATCCAGAAAGCAGATAACTTCAATGTCCAGTCCGGTGGTAATTTCTCGATCGGATCAAACAGTGAAGGTTTTCTCGAACTCAGGTACAGGTATTTGTGGTCAAATGCATTGCATTGCTTTGTCAACAGTTATTTTGGCCGGTTCTATAACTCCGTTAAGGTCGGCGTGAGGGTCGATTTCAATTCCAAACTCCTGTGGTTTGCCGAATCGAATTATACCTTCAATAACCTGAATTATTTCAGGAACAGCACCTATTTCTTTGATGATAAAACGCCATCCTATGTGATTCAGAGTGAATACATCGGGGATTTCAAACTTGGTCTTCCAGTCACCAACACCGGGAAAATGGTCTTCTCAGTTAAGGCGGCTTCCAGCAACAGCAAATATTATCAGCTGAATACTTTCTCCCGGACAGATACCGCGGATCAGACGATCTTTGACCTGGTAAATCCGCAACTGAGCTTTGAACTGAACAACCTCAACCGTAAGCAATTTGCAAGTGCGGGCGCTCTCTTCAGCCTGGACCTTGGTTATATTACGGGACGTGAGAATAATCTTCCCGGATCACTCTCAACACAACACAACCAATCTGTTAATCTTCATCAATGGTTTTACCTGAAGCTGTTATGGGATAATTATTTTCAAACCATCGGTCCGGTAAAAATCGGGTTCTATGCTGAAGGACTTTTATCAAACCAGCCACTTTTCCGCAATTACACATCCTCGGTCATATATTCCACAGCATTCCAGCCGCTTCCCAACATGCAGACATTCATGCTCCCTGAATTCAGGGCAAATAACTACATGGGCGCAGGAATCAAAGCAGTGGTAAAGATTTATAAAAAGATTGATCTGAGAATCGAAGGATATATTTTCCAGCCCTATAAAGCCATCGTAAGGGATGCTTCAGACCAGGGCGCTGCCTACGGACAACCTTTCAGCGATCATTATTACCTGGCGTCTTCTTCCGTTGTTTATAATACGTTCCTCGGCCCTTTAAGTCTTGGCGTGGATTTCTATGATAAGATCCCTACACCGTTCAGCTTTAACCTTAATTTCGGGTACATCCTTTTCAACAACCGGGCCATGCCATAAGTCCTGCTGAATAAGCCCTTATCAACCGCCGATTCAGTCATGCTGCACCGCCGGACACCCTAAATATTTTTATATTCCCAAAAATTTGCTAAATTTGCAATGGTTAATACCATCAACCGAATTTATTTCGGACCCTAACTTTCATATTAAATTCAAACACGCTAAACACCAGCAATGGAAAATCTGACAAACGAAAACCCGAACCCACAACCGGAAGAAAACATCAACCCGGAAGAGACTACTATTACAGCCTCAGCACAGGAAAATGAAATTGAAAACAACCACACTCCGGATAAAGGAGACGTTATTAATTCCGGCGAAATCCCGGAAAATGTTGTAGAAACAGTTCCTGAAGTTACCAATGAAACTGCCGGATTGCTTGAACCGTCGCAAGATGAGGTCATCGCCCCACCTGTTGATGAACCACCACAGATCCAGGAAACTCCTGTGATCGCTGAGCTTACGGAAGACCTGCATGAATTGAAAGAAGATCACCCCGATGATGAATTTGCAGAGCACATCGCTGAGCAGGAAGCACGGGAATCAGAAGAAGATTTTGATTCCTTTACCAGGGAACACCTGGTTGACCTTCTTGAGAAAGCTGTGACCGAGACTGACATCAGCACTGTGAAGAACAGGATTGCCCTTATCAAGGTTGCATACCTGAAAAAGAAAAAAGAAGAAAACCTGCTGAAATATGAAAAAATAGCAGAAGAAGGTGAACCTGAAATTGAAGGTGCTGTAAAAGAAGAGGTCGTTGTTAAAGAAGACCCGCTCGATATCCGCTTCAATGAATTCTTTTCCATCTACAAGACAAACAAAGCCAGGTTTACCGAAGAACAGGAAAAGCTTAAACTGGATAACCTGAAGAAGAAGAAGCAGATCCTTGATGAGCTGCGTATTCTTGTCAATTCCGAAGAAACACTTAAAAAAACATACGACGAATTCAAAAACCTGCAGGAACGCTGGAAAGGCATCGGGATGGTTCCCCGGACTGAGATCAACGACCTGTGGCAGAATTATCATTTCCTCGTTGAGAAATTCTTTGATAAGGTAAAGCTGAACAAGGAACTTAAAGACCTGGATCTTAAGAAGAATCTTGAAGCGAAAATGGCTTTGTGCGAAAAGACTGAGGAACTTCTGCTCGAAACCTCATTGCTGAAATCCTTCAAGAAACTTCAGAAGTACCATGAAGAATGGAAAGAACTGGGACCGGTTATCGCCGACAAGAAAGATGAGATCTGGGAACGGTTCAAAAATGCTACCGACAAAATCAATGAACGCCGTCGCGAACATTATGTGAAGGTTGAAGAGGAACAACAGAAAAATCTCGAAACGAAAGTTGCCCTGTGCGACCAGGCCGAAGAAGTCCTTGGACTGAACAATGAAACCATCAAAGATTGGCAGGAAAACACAAACAAGGTCAATGAGCTGTTAAAAATATGGAAGAGCATTGGCCCGGTTCCGCAAAAAGTCAATGCCGAGATCTGGAACCGGTTCAAGGCTTCGCTGGATGGATTCTTTGCCGTCAAAAAAGAGTTTTTCGATAAACTGAAGGATCAGCAGATCCACAATTACAACCTGAAAGTGGAACTCTGTCTCCAGGCTGAAGGATTAAAGACCAGTACCGACTGGAAGAAGACAACCAACGACCTGATCAAACTGCAGAACGACTGGAAAAAGATCGGCCCGGTTCCGAAAAAACATTCCGACAAGATATGGAAACGTTTCCGCGCCGCCTGTGATGAATTCTTCACGGCAAAATCCGGATATTTTTCTAATCTCCAGTCTTCGGAAGAGGAAAATCTCGGCAAGAAAAGAGATCTTATCCAACGACTGAAAGACCACCAGTTCGGGGAAGACAGGAATGCCAACCTTGAAGCACTCAAAGGTTTCCAGCGCGAATGGACCGAGATCGGACATATTCCCATTAAGGAAAAAGACAAGATGCAGACTGAATTCCGCACCATTATCAACGAACATTTTGACCGCTTGAAGATCAACCCGGTTGAGGTTTCTACACTGAGTTATCAGAACCACGTTGAATCACTGAAACATGATCCTCAGGCCAAGCGTCTGATGGGCAAAGAACGGGAGATCCTCGGCGGGAAGATCAGCAAGATGAAGGAAGACATCAACCTCTGGGAAAACAATATCGGGTTCCTGGCGAATTCGAAAAATGCAGTTCTTCTGAAAGAAGAATTCCTGAAAAAGATCGAGAAAGCCAAGGGTGAAGTGAAGGTGATGGAAGCAAAACTGAAGCTTCTCCGGGCAGAATAATTTCTTCTCAGAGACTAAATTTTGCGTCTTTGCATCTCTGCGGTGATCCTTAATTTTTCATGCAATTTCGTCATATAAAATTTCTTTGAAACAATGTCCGGCAACTCCTTTGGCAAAACGCTTGTTCTGACAACCTTCGGGGAGTCACACGGCAAAGCTGTCGGTGGAGTGCTGGATGGTTTCCCTTCAAATATCCTGATTGACCTGGACTTTATCCAGTCAGAACTGAATCGTCGGAGAACCGGCCAGTCTTTGTTTTCTTCAGCACGCAAAGAAGATGACCGGATCGAGATCCTTTCCGGGCTGTTTGAAGGAAGATCTACCGGCGCCCCGATTGCTTTCCTGGCCCAGAACATCGATCATAAAACTGAAGATTACGCTGCATTGAAGGAGACTTACCGTCCTTCTCATGCTGATTTCACCTATGAACAGAAATACGGGATCCGGGATTACCGCGGCGGCGGGCGATCATCTGCACGTGAGACACTTGCACGCGTGGCAGGCGGCGCGTTTGCGAAACTGCTGCTGAATCTCCGGGGCATTTCTGTCATCTCATACATTAAGCAGATCGGTCCTTTCGGAATACCCGGAGATTTCATTCTCCATGGTCTCACGGAAATATCCAAAAGCCAAATAGGTTGCCCGCATCCTGAGACAGAATTGCAAATCATTGATCATCTTCAAAAAATGAAATCGGAAGGTGATACTGCCGGTGGAATCATTTCCTGCATAATCAAGGACGTTCCTGTCGGACTGGGAGAGCCGGTCTTTGATAAACTCCAGGCCGACCTTGCCAAAGCCTTGATGAGTATTAATTCAGCACATGGATTTGAGTATGGTTCAGGATTTCCCTGCGCTGCAACAAAAGGTTCAGAAAACAATGACATCTTTATTAAGAAGGACGGTAAAATAACCACCCGGACAAATTCTTCGGGAGGAATACAGGGCGGCATTTCAAACGGTAATGACATCACTTTCAATGTTGCATTCAAGCCGGTGCCAACGTTAATGAAGGACCAGGAATCTGTCAATAAAGAGGGAGAAACGATAATTCTTAAAGGCAAGGGCCGCCATGATGTTTGCGTGGTTCCGCGCGCCATGGTGATTGTTGAAGCGATGGCTGCCTTAGTGATTGCTGACCATCTGGTCCGGGCAAATCTTTAGCACGTATTCATTTTCAGATCCTTACAAGCCTTTCAAACGGATGCTAATCCGTTGTTGATTTTGTTCTTATGCGATGATGATTTTGTTCTTATCCGTTTGGCACTTTGTACTTATCCGTTTCTGATCACATCCGAACCAGCAACAATCAGACAACCGGTTCCTGCTGGCTCAGGCAATGAAATGATCCGAGACCCCAGATGATCTCCACCGAATCGATACCAATAACCTTCCGGTCGGGGAAGCACTCTTCGAGGAGCGACATGGCAATATCATCTTCTTTGCAACGATACAAGGGGACGATCACCGCATGATTTGAAATATAGAAATTCGCATAGGACGCTGGCAACCGCTGTCCTTCAAAAATCACTGGCGAAGGCATCGGTAGCTCGGCAATATCCATTTGCTTCCCGTTCAATAGCCGCATGTTCTTCAGATTTTTCAGATTTTCCTTGAGGATCTTGTGGTTTGGATCACTCTTATCAGGTTCAACAACCGTCACCACGGCATCTTCCCTGAAGAAACGGGTGATGTCGTCAATGTGACCATTCGTATCATCCCCGTCTATGCCGTTGCCGAGCCACAGGACCTGGTCGACCCCATAATACTGAATGAGATAATTCTCTATTTGTTCCTGTTTCAGGCCCGGATTGCGGTTCTCGTTCAGGAGGCAAGCCGTAGTTGTCAACAATGTGCCTTTACCATTAAATTCAACCGCACCGCCTTCCATAACGATGCCCGGGTAAAACACAGGAATTCCAAGCTGCATCCCGATCAGGCCGGGGATCTGGTCATCCAGTTCATGCGGGTATTTACCGCCCCATGCATTGTAATTCCAGCTGACAATTGCCTTTTTCTCTTTAGCATTTTCATTGACAAGAAAAGCCGGGCCATGATCCCTGCACCAGGCATCATTTGTAGGATTAATATAGAGTTCAATATTTGACAAATCTCCATGTAGGGTTTTGAGATCAATGTATAGCTTATCCCTGAGATCGCTGCTTCTTACATTGATGCAAACCTTCTCTCCTTTAGCCAGCACGCCGATAAATTCGTTGTACGACCGGTAAATATGCGGCAGTCTTCCGGGCCAAGAATAAGAATCATCATGAGGATAACTTAGCCAGGTTGCCCGGTGCTTCTCCCACTCGGCGGGGAAACGATATCCAAGTTCTTTGGGTGTGGATTGGAGTTTAATTTGCTTCATGAAATAGGGCTAATCATCAATGTATCGGTTCATGATCGGACCATACGTGTCGATCCTCCGGTCGCGCAGGAATGGCCAGTGAACCCGGGCTTCATCAATCAAGCCGAGATCAAGTTCTTCCGTATGAACTTCTTCCTTGTTATGGGAAGCCTGGTAAAGGATTTCTCCGTAAGGATTTGACACGAAAGAACCGCCCCAGAAATTCATCGCTCCCTCCTTGCCTGTCCTGTTGACAGATACTACGAACACCCCGTTTGCAATTGCATGGCTTCGCTGCATTGTCTGCCAGGCCTGGTACTGCTGTCTCTTCGTCTGTTCACTGGTTGAATTCTCCCACCCAATCGCCGTCGGAAAAAACAGGATCTCCGCTCCCATCAGGGAAGTGATCCTGGCTGGTTCGGGATACCACTGGTCCCAGCAGATCAACACGCCGATCCTGCCGTATTTTGTACAAAAAACAGAATAGCCTGTATCCCCGGGCGTAAAATAAAACTTCTCATAAAAGCCGGGATCATCGGGAATGTGGTTCTTGCGGTATTTACCCAGGAAAGATCCATCCGCGTCAATCACGGCTACCGTGTTGTGAAATATTCCCCGCGTCCTCTTTTCAAAAAGCGAGGCAAGGATAACGACATTCAATTCTTTTGCCAGCGCTTCAAAGGATTTGGTGACCGGCCCCGGAACAGCTTCAGCAAGCTGAAAATGATCATAATTTTCTTCCCAGCAAAAATAGGTCAACGCAAACAACTCCTGCAGGCAGATGATCTGTGCCCCCTGCGCTGCCGAGTTCCTGATCAGGCCAATGGCTTTATCAATGTTGGCCTGCTTGTCGCTCCCGCAGGTCATCTGGATCAGCCCGGCTTTGATTTTCCGCTGCTCAATTGGAACAGTATTAAAAGACTGCTTACTATTCATTGCATTTGAGTTAAAAAGCAGTGAAGGAAATATTCTGCTTGTTTCTTTTTTTTACCACATAGGCACTAAGATCACTTAGAGACACTGAGGTATAGGATTTTATTCCAGATAAGGTCATTCGTTCAGTTTAGTATTTTTCTTAGTGTTCCTTAGTGCTCTAAGTGCCTGAGTGGTTTAAATTTTCCTAAACTGTCTTAAAAGTTAATAAAGAATTTTTTACTGAACTTCTTGCCATCATGAAGGACCTCCAGAAGATAGACTCCGCGTGGTAAAGATCCGTATGAAATAATTTTCCTGTCCTTCTGTATCATCATATTCTGAAATCCTGCAACCGGAACACCCGTCATATTGTACAGGTTCATCGAAGTCATCTCCGGTCCCGGGAAATCGCAGAACACCAGCAATCGTCTGGTCTCCTTATCCTGGTAATAATCGATTTCCTTTATCGCCGGTTGCCCCTTCACAGAAAGAGTATAATCGAGTGTGAGATTATCAATGTAAAGTGCTGTCCCCGGATGCATACCCGTTTCCTGGGCCGTGGAAATTGCAAAAATATTCATGGTATCTGGTGTTTCAACGATGGTATAATCAATCCATGCTGAAAAAGGTGTCCAGTCAGGGACGGTATCCCTGGATGAAAAGAAAGTACCACCGATTGTATCCCTCACACCGCTGTTGGTTTTGTACAAGACCATTGCTATCACGCATGAATCGCCACCCTTTGGCTGGTATTTGAAATATCCCTGCAGATGGGTCGGGCTGTCGTTGATAGGTGCACCCCCGGTCAGGGTATACGTTCCGGCAGTGATGCTCACCGTCAGATTTCCAAGGGTAATAAATCCGGGAATGTCCATCGGCGGAAGGCTGAGATGCATGGTTTCAAGTTTGGCTGAATAAGCCCCGGATTCATGATCCGTGCTTTTACTTACGACAACAACACCGACAAAAGGAATCGTGGCCACTTCCGCATTGGGAGTATCCCAGTACTGAGGATCCGTATATCCGGTGTGGCTGATCCATGTTTCAAAATCACCGTTGGGAATGACGGTCTGTGCAAAAACACCTTGAGTAAAAAGAAATCCCAACAGCATCACAAAAAGAAAGAATCTTTGCATAAGCTTAGTTTTTATGGTACGGCTGTAAAGTTAAAATTTAAATTAATGTTACCTTTGATAAAATTTCAATTCATGCACCACCGGAAGTTCATTACCGGGACATTATCCCTTCTGTTTCTTTCTTTCTCATGGATCACCATCGCGCAACAAAAAACAGCCGATGCCTGCCCGAAGAATTTCAGCAAGAAAGCTGAAAAGATGTATGCGGAAGGAATTAACGCTTTCAAGAAAACCATTTATGGCGATGCAAATAAAAGTATGCATGATGTGATCAGGGAAGAACCTGACTTTGTTGATGCATACTATGTAATCGGACTGATAAACTTCAAGAAAACCAATCCCAACTATAAGGAGGCCCGTAAAAACTTCCTGAAGGTGATCGACCTGTGCCCGGAGTATGACGTGGACACCTATTATTATCTTGGCGAAATTGCCTATGGAAATGATCAGTACGACTCAACCATCACTTACCTTAACAAGTTTTTGGCGGATGTCGATAAGACCAAATCGGATAAATTCTATGACCGGGCTGTCGATCTGCTGAAATATTCAAAGTTTTACAAGGAGATCACCAGTCATCCTGTTCCTTTTGATCCAAAGGTTGTGGAAGGGATTTCAACATTCCAGGATGAATACCTTCCGATCCTCTCACCGGATAACCAGATGGCTTTGTTTACGCGCAATGAGAAGATCCTGCCGGACAGGAACTCGCTGATCCAGACTGAAGGGTACAAGGAAAAGTTCATGTACAGCGAACTACAGGCTGACGGCACTTTTTCGGAGGGAACTGAGATGCCGCCACCATTCAACATCAAGGGAAACCAGGGCGGCGCAACCTTAACGATCGATAACAACACAATCTACTATACGGTTTGCCAGAACAACAAGGATAATACCTACCGGAACTGTGACATTTACTATTCCGAACTGGTCAATGGCTCCTGGACACCGATCCGAAGTGTAAGTGATAAAGTCAACACTCCAAATACATGGGAAGCCCAGCCCAGCATCTCATCGGATGGGAAAACGCTTTATTTTGTCAGTGACCGGCCCGGTGGATATGGAGGATACGACATTTACCAATCCATAAAGAAAGACAACGGCGAATGGAGCGAAGCCATTAATCTCGGACCAACCATTAACTCCAGGGGAAATGAAAAGTCTCCTTTCATTCACCCGGATGGCAAGACCCTTTATTTTTCTTCAGACGGATGGATGGGATTGGGCGGATACGATATTTTTTATTCACGGCTGAAAGATGACAGTACCTGGTCAAAGCCGGTTAATCTTGGATACCCGATCAACTCCACGGAAGATGAAGTCAGTTTTTTTGTCAGTACCGATGGTACGAAGGGCTTCTTTGCGTCAAACAAATTCCAGGGCAAGGGCGGATGGGATCTGTATTCATTTGATCTTTATCCTGAAGCACGTCCCGAAAAAACCATGTTCCTGAAGGGAACCATTAAATCCGAATCTGAAGTTGAACCGGTTAAAGCTAAAATTTTGCTGAAAAATGTCAACACCTTGAAAACATCTGAAATCCCCATGGATTCAACTACCGGGAATTATGTGACGGTTGCTCCTTTCAACAATGATTACATCATGACCGTGAAGAAAGAAGGGTATGTTTACGAGTCGCGCTATATCTCCCAGCACGACAGCGTCTACAAGACTCCTGCCCGCCTGGATGTGGAGATCCAGCCGATTGAACTGAATAAATCTTACCGGATCAACGATATTTACTTTGGGTTCAATTCCTTCGAATTAACCAATGAGTCAAAGATCGTACTTGATCAGCTCATTGAATTCCTGAAGGATAACCTTTCCATCTATATCCAGATCCAGGGACATACGGATAATATCGGAAAAGATGCTGACAATGTAAGGTTATCAGAAAACCGCGCCAAATCAGTATATAATTACCTTATCACAAACGCTATTGCTGCGGAGAGACTTACCTTCAAAGGATTTGGGAAATCGATACCAGTTGCGGATAATGCAACAGAAGAAGGCAGGGCAAAAAACAGGAGAACAGTTTTTATCATTGTTAGGAAATAGAAAAAAAAATTCTGCTTTTTCTTGTTTTAACTATCATTTTTATATATATTTGAATGATTGATAACCATTGCTCACAATTGACATGTTCTTGTTTTTCTTCTTGAATTGAACATTGCCGGAAATGGAAACAAAAATTCTCATCGTCGAAGATCAGGCGCTGATAAGAAAAGGAATTTCAGCGCTTATCCGTTCCAACTATCCTGCATGGGAGATCCATGAGGCAGACGACGGTGTTCAGGCAATTTATAAAGCGAATGAAGTTCAGCCCGATATTATCCTGATGGATTACCGGATGCCAAAGATGAATGGACTCAAGGCAGCTGAAATTATTTTAAGCAATTTCCCGGACACAAAAATCATCATGGTCTCCGCCGAGGAGAACAGTGAATTCATGATGGATGCCGTGGATACAAAAGTTGCCGGGATCGTATCGAAAACTGCATCGGAACCGGAACTCCTGAAAGCCATTTCGGAAGTGACGAAGGGACAGACCTACCTGAAAGGCATTGTTTCTGACAAGATCATGCAGCATCTTTACGAGAAAAACAGGAAAAAGATTAAGGGCAGGCATCTTCAGACTCCTCTTCTTACAGATCGTGAGCTGGAAGTCCTGAATCTACTGGCAAAAGGTAACTCTGCTCTTCAGATTGCCACTAAACTCTACATCAGCCGCAGAACAGTGGAAGCACACAAGGCCAATATTATCAAAAAATGCCAGGTGGAATCAACACCTGACCTCATCCGGTTTGCAATCAGTAAAAGACTGATTACAATATAAATACGAACCTCATTTTTCCCCAGACATAGGTAAAATTACTTAGTAGCCTGAATTAAATTAGGTAAAATTACCTATTTCCCAGCGGATAGGGTTGGGGTATATTTGTTTTGGGTATTCAGATTATTGAGCACAAAACAAATGAAAAGAGTTGGTTCATGGGAGCTTCTCCTCATCGTGATGATTCCTTGTAATGCTTTGGGACAGGCTGCTGATTCTTCTTCTGAGCGGAACGCAACCATTGATTTTCAGGATGCATTCATCAGCTGTGTTTCAAGAATGCGCTGTGACTCTTCAGCATCTTCTGAAAACAAAGGCAGATCCGTCCCTTCCCCGGTGTACTACCAGGGAAACAGCCTCAACGGGGTATTCCTGGCCATTGAAACCGGTGACGATCCCGATGCAGATACATTGGCGGACGGCGACCTGGCAAAAAAGTTAAACAGCTTTCATGAGGTCAGCCATTTCAATTGCAGCCAGCGCAGCATCAAACCCTTTGTTTCCACCTTTGGTTCCGGCCCGCTCTATGGCCTGCTCTATGCTATCGGTCGTGAGGACACCATAAATCACGGGTTTCCCGCTTCCGAGGGATACCTGCGCAATACCCTTGGAAACCTCGGCAGCAACAAAATCAAAATGCGGGGTTGCACCACGGATCACGGCGCCAAGACAGATGACCGCATCATACTTCTTGTTGGCAGCCATCTTCTGTGCAAGTAATGGGATCTCAAACGCACCGGGAGCCCACACTACATCAATGGAATTTTCAGCTGCACCGTGCCGTGTAAGACCGTCAATACACCCGGATAACAATTTCCCGCTGATGAATTCATTAAAACGTGCAATTACGATGCCGAATTTCAACCCTTTCGCATCCAGTTTACCTTCGATTGTCTTCATAGCTCTGTATGATTTTTTAATGTTAAATGTTAATCCTTGTTGTTTCCGTCAAAATCGAGAAAATGCCCCATCTTCTCCTTTTTAGTCGTGAGGTATCTTACATTATTTACATTGCTCGGCATTTCAATCGGGATTCTCTTCACGATATCAAGCCCGAATCCTACGATCCCCGAGACTTTCTTTGGATTATTGGTCAGCAGGTGGATCTTCTTAACCCCGAGATCAGCCAGGATCTCTGCCCCTGTACCATAATCCCTCAGATCCGCAGCAAATCCCAAAGCATTATTCGCCTCCACGGTATCCATTCCCCTATCCTGAAGGGAATAAGCTCTTAACTTGTTGATCAGTCCAATCCCTCTTCCTTCCTGCCTCATGTAAAGAAAGACTCCCCGTTTGGCCGCCGCAATCTTCTTCATTGCATAATCAAGTTGCTCCCCGCAATCACAACGGAGTGAACCAAACACATCCCCGGTGAGGCATTCAGAATGCACACGGACAAGCACAGGTTCTGCGCCTGAGATGTCACCCCTGACAAGTGCCAGGTGATTCTCCTTCGAGATTTTACTCACATAACTGTATGCCGTAAACTTCCCATACTTTGTCGGCATCTCCACCACCGAAATCCGGTCAATCAATGATTCGTTCCGGCGCCTGTAGATGATAAGATCAGCAATTGTAATGATCTTCAGGTGATGTTTCTTCACATACTCCATGAGTTCCGGAACCCTGGCCATGGAACCATCTTCATTCATGATCTCGCAAATGACACCGGCAGGAAAAAGTCCTGCCATTTTAGCCAGGTCAACGGAAGCTTCCGTATGACCAGCCCTGACAAGGACACCACCTTCCTTATACTCAATCGGGAAGATATGCCCGGGACGGGTGAAGTCTTTTGCAAGGGTAGCAGGGTCAAGCACTTTCTGAATCGTCATCGACCGCTCCTGGGCCGAGATCCCCGTCCTGCATTCAATGGCATCAATAGATACCGTAAAAGCAGTGCGGTTAGGATCGGTGTTTCTCATGACCATCCGGTCGATATTCAGTTCATCCAGCCGTTCCCTAATAATCGGGAGACAAATTAAACCTCCGGCATACTTGGCCATGAAATTGATACTGGCCGGGGTGATTTTTTCGGCTGCAATTACAAGGTCACCCTCGTTTTCGCGGTCTTCATCATCCACAACTACAACCATCTTGCCATTCCTGATATCTTCAATGGCCTCTTCAATCTTGTTGAACTTATACTTTTCCATTTTTTTTACAAGCATCTCGCTTCCTCTGTCTTCGATGAAATTATTTTCTTTTTGATTTTTAGAGATTGTTTAAAAATTAATATTTTATCATTTAATAAAGTTTAGTTTATTTAAGTCTCGTTCTTTAGAAACCCATCTCCTTCAAAAAATCAACACTCAGTTTATCCTTTTCCCCATGGACAAGCTTTTCAACATATTTACCGAGGATATCGCATTCAATATTAAGAACACTGCCCGTGGTTTTTGAAAGCAGCGTGGTCTCATGCTGCGTATGTGGGATCACGGAGACATCGAATGAACGTTGATCAGCACGAACCACCGTCAGGCTTATTCCATCGAGTGCAACTGATCCCTTTTCAACAATGTACCGCAGGATTGAAGGATCAGCCGTTATTGTGAACCAGACTGCATTTTCATCTTTCCATGTCCTGGCGAGCTTCCCCACACCATCAATGTGACCGCTGACAATGTGCCCGCCTAACCGGTCTGCAAGCCGTAAAGCCCTTTCGAGATTAACCTTCTGCCCGGCAGCGAGTGCGGATAACCCGGACCGTGTAAACGTTTCAGGCATGACATCCACCGTAAACCCTTCAAAAGAGAAAGAGGTCACCGTGAGGCATACGCCATTTGTGTTGATGCTGTCCCCAACCTTCATATCACCAAGCACTTTACCAGCAGCGATTGTCAGGACGGATGCATGATTCAGCTTCCTTACCGATTTTACAATCCCGATTTCCTCAATGATGCCTGTAAACATAGAACAACTCTTTTTGAACAATCAATGGATATAACCCCGGATCATGATATCTTTCCCGATTCTCTTAACGGCAATGTCATGCAGCATGATCGCATCGCTGAGTTGCCTGATGCCATCACCACCAACCGGGCTTAATGCATCTTTTCCCCCGACAATCTTCGGGGCAATAAAGCTTATCACTTTATCGACAATTCCTTCACTCAAAGCTGAAAAAGCCAATGTACTGCCCCCTTCAAGCAGGATGCTGTCGATGCCCATGGTTCCCAAAGAATTTGCCAGGAATGATATATCAACATGATCATTTTTCACCGGACAAACCAGTACCTGCGCCCCGGACCGTTCGAGCATTTTCAATTTTGCGCTGTCGGCCCTGGAAGTTGTGGCAATCAGTGCAAGTTGCGGATCATTCGCCAGGACCTTTGAATCCAGCGGTATACGCGCCATGGTATCCACGATCACCTTCAGCGGATTCCGGTTTCTTTTCCCGTTCCTCCTTGTATTCAGCGACGGGTCATCAATCAGGACCGTATTGATCCCTACCATGATGGCACTGAGTTGCTGACGCAGTTCATGGATGTATTTCCCCGATTCTTTACCCGAGATCCAATGGGATTCCTTCGCCACCGTTGCAATTTTTCCATCCAGGGTCATGGCTGTCTTCAGGACACAAAATGGCTTGCCTGACCGTATAAATTTAAAGAATGGTTCATTCATCTCCCTGATCCTCTCCTCAAGAAATCCTGAAGTAACTTCCACACCGTGGTCTTCCAGTATTTTTTTGCCTCGTCCATTCTCCGTTGGATTAGGATCCAATACTCCTATCACAACGTTCCTGATCTTATGATCGAGGATCAGGTCAGTGCAGGGAGGTGTTTTTCCATGATGTGAGCAAGGTTCAAGTGTCACAACCAACGTGGATCCTGCTACATCTTCTTTAGCATTCCTGATTGCATTGACTTCAGCATGCGGACCGCCAAAATACTCATGATAACCTTCACCGATGATCCTGCCGCCTTTTACGAGCACAGCGCCAACGAGGGGATTTGGATTGACCCATCCCTTCCCGCGTTGTGCGATCGTAACCGCCCTGCTCATGTATTTATTCAATGCTTCCATTCGTCCGGGCATAAAAAAAACGCCTTGTCAACGGTTAATGTCTCCAAGGCGCACTTATATTTTAAAATTGAAAATGAACAATTTTAAAATAATTTTCTTCTTCCATCCAGACTTTACTGTCGGTGCTGTAATCGAAACAGCTCAACCCATTTTCAATTGAAAAGGGGCTCGCGGACTTTACCGCCGGTCGGGAATTTCACCCTGCCCTGAAGAAATTATTTTCTGTCTACCTCTTGATTGTCTGAAGATGTAAACTTTTGCAAAGATAGTTAAAATTGTTTTAATGTTAAATCTTTCACAACAATTCTATTCCCGGGATCAATCAGGCAATAAACGCTGGTGTTTCCGGGAACAGAATCGTCTTAAGATCTTACTGAACCATCATTTTTTCGATTTTCGTCATCGTACCCGACTGTACTTTCAGCATATAAACTCCTTTTGGGAATGCTGACAGGTCGATGGTGCGGACAAATTCTTTTGCAGTTGATATACCCTTTTCTTGCGTAACGGTTTTTCCACCCAGGTCAGAAACGGTGTATTGGAAATCCTGTCCGTTGATCCCGCGGATCTTCAGTGAGAAGACACCGGATGAAGGATTCGGGGTCAGGCTGATCCCAAAGGCATCATTTACATTTACTCCCGTCGGGTAGGCAAGTGTAATATGTACATCAGAGGATGCAGTTGTTGCGCATGTTCCGATCGGATAGGCTTTCAACGTCAGCACAATGCCACCACTGCTCCGGTCGGCAGTGCCCGGGGTATAAAGGCAATTTAACAATGTATCGGCATTGAAGGTACCATCACCTGATGTGAGCCATTGTGTATGACTATAACTGGTTGCCTGGCCATAAACCGGGAACAAGGCAACTGTAGGTAAATAGGTAGCATCATTTCCGGCATTGGCAGTTGGTTCTTCATTTACGCTGACTGTTGTGGTATCAGTTTTTGTTGCTGAACCATCATTTATAGCGATGATGTATTTGGTAGTTACAGTGGGCGTAACTACAGGGTTTGCTATGGTTGAGGTAAATCCTGTCGGAATTGAGGTCCATGAATAGGTAAAGCTTCCCGATCCGCCGGATGCATTTGCATTCAGCTGTGAAGATCCTCCGGTACATATCTGTGAAGGTGTTGCACTTGCATGAACCTGCAGGATATTTGCAAAGCTGAAAGATCCGATCCTGGTTTTCCAGCCGTCAGATGAAGAGGAAGGATAATATTCCTGTGTATACCAGAAAACGCCCGGTTGTGATGGATCTACTGCCATGCAGCTATAATCACCCCAGCGGGCAGGACTTCCTGATTGCGTCTGTGCACCGTTACCATTCATAATTCCTTTTTCACCAACAGTCATTACTCCCAGAGGATCTCCATTCAACCTGCCCGTATAACGGATGGAAGGATACATGGTGGCTGATGAAATTGAAAAACCTAATGCGATGTTGTTGTTTGCATCAATGTTGATACTGCCCATCCAGCGGCTGTTGTCATCCGGGTTATAGGTGCCCTGCTGATAAACAGACCATCCGGTAGTTCCATCATTCCGTAATTCGTACCAGCGGATACCTGCAACATCGGAGCCCATGTTTATGGTAGAATTGCAAACCATGGCCCAATGATCGGAGAACTTCCTGAATGGCAGGCTGAACATGATCCTTCCGGGAATGGCATCAAGCTTTCTTGTTGAACCTTTCTGAGTAATTCCTGACGAAAAAGTCCCTGTAAATGAATTGACCGGCAATGAAGTTGTAAGTGTATAGGAAGAATTGGTGGTGGTGGTCCAGTCTACATGAAATTCGAGAATCCTGAGCTGGTTAGGGCCGTTGTTATGATAGGTAAAGAAATTGGGCGTCCCAAGCGGAGGAAACGGACCCTGGCAGTTTGACGGTAAAACGGCATAAGCATTGTTGCTGCTGGGGAGTGTGAATTCAACGGATTGTGCATTTGGATCGCCTGCGAGCATTTTAGTACGCTCATAAGCTACAGCGCCGGTTCCCACATAAGAGTTGCCTGAGAACCTGTTGATCGACATATAATACCCATCAACCCATACTCCGAATTTTGGGTAGTCACCCATTTCCGTATACTGGAACTGGTAACGATACCATGAACCTGTAGGATCTGGTGTCTGCGACACGGCGATCATCTGGTAAAATGGCCCGCTCGGGTAGTTTGGCAATGAGAACTGTGAAAACAACCAACGGTCAGCCTGTGTATCATAAAGAACGATCGCATCACCATCATTGGAGTTGTGTGGCATTCCTGACCATACAGAAGAACTCAGTGATGGTCCCAAGAGTTTGGTGCCGGTTTTATCATAAACAGCATAGGAGCAATTTACAACCTGGAAATAATGGTTGGGTCCGACATCGCCCTGTGTATCGGGAGGTGTATAACCACCTATGTTTCCAACTCCGTCAAAATTCATAATGGTGGTATCGGTCTGGACCTTGCCAAAAGCCTTCTGAATGTTCGGATCCGACTCCCAGCCATTGAGAACCTGTGAACTGAAAGGATTGTAAGTATTGAACTTATTCTTTACGATTTCCTGTTTCCAGGAGTTGTCAGCCTTTTTCGCAGCCTCCTGGACCATGTCCCTCAGAGGTGGTGAAACATCAAAATAGACGGGCTTGCGGACGATGGGTTTTGAGGCATCGTTCTGAGCAATCGATAAACTGCTGTACATCATCAGTACGGCAAGAATAGTAAGAATCTTTTTCATGTGGTGAGGTTAAAATTTTTCCCAAAGTTACAACTTTTTCCAGCAAAAGCCTTTTCCCTTATCCTTTTTAAGGTTTATTTTTTCAGATGTTTTTAACCACTATGATTTTATATCCAGGATTGTCCATGTCACTTCCTTCAGAACCTTTGCCAGCCATAGAATTCGCTGCAAAGACGCAAAGATGCAGATAGTTACCAACCTGGTGAAGGATTGTTTCCAGACATGCATAAGAGGTATCCGATTATATTTAATTATCCGTCATTAATATCATTTAAATCGCATTTTCGTAACGCGTAACGCGTGACGACTCAGATGGCGCGCGTTTGCAACGCATGCCGACGAATCTCATATCTTTTTTCTCCTACCACACAGAGCTATTCATATATTTTGTATTTTTAACTCTTCAATAGAACCAACTCTATGAACATAGTAGTAACTGGTGCCAGCAGGGGAATTGGCGCCGAGATTGTTAAGATTCTCGCCAGGCATAAAGGCAACAAGATCGTGGCCATCTCCAGGAGCGGTGACGGTTTGCGAAAGTTGCTCAATGAATGCCAGAAGAATGTACCGGAGGTAAAGATCGTGACGTGCGAATTTGATCTTTCGCAGATTGAGTTTTATCCCTTCCTGCTTCAGAAAATTGAAGGACTTTTCCTCCATTGTGACATCCTGATAAATAATGCCGGAAAGCTTTATAACAAACCCATAGAGAAGATCGAGCCGGCTGATTTTGACGAGGTCTTCAACGTGAATGTAAAAAGTGTGTTCTTCCTGACGAAGCTCCTGATACCCATGCTGCCAAACGGGGCGCATATTGTCAACATCGGCAGCATAGGCGGATTGCAGGGAAGCAAAAAATATCCCGGGCTGTCTGCTTACAGTTCCAGCAAAGCCGCTGTTGCGGTTCTAACTGAATCCATGGCGGAAGAATTTGAAGAACGGGGGATCAGCGTTAATTGTCTCGCACTGGGGGCCACGCAAACAGAGATGTTCGAAAAAGCATTTCCCGGGATGAAGGCGCCCCAGTCGGCCAATCAAATGGCACAGTATATTGTTGATTTTGCATTCAACGGGCACAAGTTCATGAATGGCAAAATCATTCCGGTATCTATCGCGGTTCCATAAGCGTGACACGTAACGCGTTATACGTTATGGAAACTTTTAGCATTTCACCATCTTACTTTTTCACCACCTTTCTTTAAAGATGTAAGATGGCCAAAAGTTAATAAGTAAAATAGCCATGAGTAAATTGGTAATAAGTAAAATGGCAAATTGGGTTATCTACTTATTTTTAATTCCTGACTTTTGACTTTTGACTTTTCACAAATAATCAGCCTTCCCCTCTCCTCCTTTGGTAAACGGTGCGATTGCACGGTTGTAAATCCCGTGAACATAAGCAATGGCCAGTCCGTAATTGGTCACCGGGATCCCTGCATCAATGGCTGGCTTCAGCCGGTTGATGAGTTGCTTCCGCGTGATCATGCATCCGCCGCATTGGATCACCATCGCGTAATCTTTCATCTCACCGGGGATTTTATTCAACCCCGCCACGATTTCATACTCCAGTTTCTTCCCGGTAAAGTTGCTTAACCAGCGCGGGATCTTCATACGCCCGATGTCATCACACGATACATGATGCGTGCAGGATTCAAGGATCAGCACGCGATCATTATCCTTCAGCTTGGAAATGTATGGCGTCCCTTTAAGATAGTTCTCAAAATCGCCTTTCTGACGGGCCAGCACAATGCTGAAACTCGTAAGCGGGATATCCTTCGGAACGGCGGCATCCGCCTTTGGAAAGACCTGGCTGTCGGTAATTGCCAGCACAGGCTTCGGGCTCATCCTTCGCAGCATCATATCCACTTCGCGTTCCTTGCATACTACCGCGATGCCGTCGTGGTCAAGCACATCGCGGATCACCTGCACCTGTGGCAGGATCATCCGGCCTTCGGGCGCTTCAATATCGATGGGTGTGATCAGGAGGACGAAATCGCCGTTGGAAATGAGATCCCCGACAAGCGGTTGTTTCCGGTAAGCCGTCTCAGGTGTCTGCTCCTGGATTGCCTTGATCAGCTCTTCAATGTTCTTAGGGAATTTTGCACTGAATTCGATGAACGGCACGTTGTATTTGTCCTTGACAACATTCATCAGGTTAGTCTCCGCCTTCTGCACATCCGACTTGTTATGCACCACGAAAAAAGGCACATCATGCGCATGGAATTCTTTGATGAGATCAAGCTCCGGCTGATCAAACAGGTTATGCGTGATCACCAGGATAGCCAGATCAATAAGCTTCAGCATCTCCTTTGAACGGGCGATCCGCTTGCCGCCAAGCTCACCGGTATCATCCATCCCGGCCGTATCAATCATGACGACGGGCCCCAGGCCGGCTATCTCGATGGATTTCTTAACAGGATCGGTGGTGGTTCCGGCAACATCAGAAACAATGGCCGTCTCCTGGCCCGTGAGGGCATTGATGAGGGAACTTTTACCGTTGTTCCTTCGCCCGAAGATCCCGATGTGGGGTTTTGTGTCGCGTCCTTTCATTCGCATATTTTTCATTTGTTAATGTCTTCCAACATATAACCCAATTTTAGCAGATTCTCCGGCTTTAAGATCATCATTAACTTTTCCTCAGAAATAACGTTTACTTCCCGGTTTGCTTCGATGACGGAGATGCCTTTTGCCTTCATCAGCTTCGCCAGATCAGCAGCCTTGTTATAACCAATTAACGGCACGAGGGCTGTTGTTATTGAAGGACTGCGAAAAAGTTTCTCTTCCCCGGTTCCTGCATTGATCACAATTCCATCGAACAGGTTTTCCGTTAAGGTTGCATCTGCCGCGATCATCAGCTTCAGGCTTTCGATCATGGCGGTTCCTATTGCAGGCAGGTAGGCATTGAGTTCAAGACAACCCATGGCGCAAAGCGAAGTGATCAATTGATCGTTTGCATAAATGCGGTGTGCCGAGCTGATCACGAATTCGGGGATCACCGGGTTGACTTTTCCCGGCATGATTGAGCTTCCCGCCTGTTTCCGCGGGATTTCGATTTCTTTGCTTCCCGAAATATCCGAAGCCAGGAGCCGGATGTCAGAGACCATCTTCTCGAGGTTGACGGCGTGGGATTTGATGATCGCATGAACCTCAACGAGTGCATCAAGATTTGAAGTTGCATCCGGGAGATTTTCACTCCGTGCGACCGGCAATCCCGTAAGCTGCTGCAGGTGATTTGTGGCTTCCATGATAAAGAAGCGGGGAACAGCAAGTCCTGTACCAATGGCTCCCCCGCCAGGATTGACCATCTTCAGTCGTTCAAAGCACTTTGATACGCGCCACCAGTCACGCGACAGAGCTTCGCTGTATGCGCTGAAAAGCTTGCCGAATGAGGAAGGCACTGCCTCCTGCATCTGCGTATAACCGATTCTTAATTCATTCCTGTGTTTGGCTTCCAGTGCTTCGACTTTCGACCGGAGTTTATTAATCCCGGCTTCCAGGTCCTGCAGGAGGAACATCAGCGAAACCTTTAGTGCAGTGGGGATGACATCATTGGTCGACTGGAAGATGTTTGCATGTTCGATCGGATCGATGAATCTGTAATCGCCCGGCTTCTTTCCCATCTTGATGAGCGCAGTGTTGGCAATGATCTCATTGACGTTCATGTTGATGCTGGTTCCCGCGCCACCGGATATTCCGGGGATAATGAAATGCTGAAAGTGATCCCCGAGTGAGACTTCCGCCGCTGATTCAATCAAAGCGGAAATGACGTTATCATCCATGAATGGGATAGCAAAGTTCCCTGCCGGGAATTTTTCAGACGCGGCTTTTTTGAATGCAGCATACGTGATGTAGCAGGCATTCTTGACCAGTCCGACAGCCTTGTACCATTCAACCGGGAAGGCGCTGCTGTCAGGAAAGTTGTTCCTGGCCCTCAATGCATGGATCCCGTAAAGAGCATCCGCCGGGATCTCCATTGATCCGATGAAATCCGATTCAGTTCTGTTTGACATAAATGAGAATTATTGGAGTGTAATTTTAAGGATAATTCTTAAGGAAACAGGTATGGATGGGAAAAATTTTGTGGAAGAAGGCAGAAGGCAGTAGGCAATAGGCAATAGGAAGCAGGCAACAAACTCTTTTGCATTTTTACTCATTACAAGTTTACATTTTGACTTAGAGACTGTTTAAAATTCTAAAATTGAATACATATTTAACCACAAAGGCAAAGTAGCCACAATGTACACTAAGATAATCCTTGTGATCTTTGTGCAGATCTTTGTGAATTCTTTGTGGTTAACATTATTAGCCTTGATAAAATTTATTTCGTTGAACCCATTCGGGTGAAAAAGAATAAAATTTAAGCAGCCTCTAAATGTGAATAAGCAAAATAGCTATAGGTAAATTGGTAATAAGTAAAATGGCAATAGTTATTGATTCATCACTAATCACAAATCACCAATCACGGATCCGGATCTTTTATTTCATGCCTGAAAGGATAATTATTTACCATAACAGGCAACTTTCTGAATATCTCCCTGTCTTATCAACAAATAAACTGGTAACGATTATCTTAGCATAAATTTTTCGTTCCGGTGACAGGTGATGAAACGGGTTCGGTTACAACAATTATCCGGCTGATTATTAACCAGCTGGAAGTAATGTTTATGTCATTCAATACCCTGGAGCCGGAATGTATAGATTTTGCAGATCGTCAAAGTCAGGAAAAATATGGTAACTTTATGCCGGTAAACGGCTGAACAATTCAATAACCTATCCACCGAATGAAATATAAATTTACCCGCTATTTTGTTCTTTTAGCCACACTCTGTACCTTCTTCGGACTTCACGGATTTGCTGAAGGGACCAAAGAATTAAACTCGAACGGAGTTAAAAGTACGGTTCTTTATTTATGTAATGACTATACAAATCATTGTAGTGGAAACGGAGGAGTGAGGACTCAATTTGCCGCCTATGATGCAACCTACAGCGCTGATGATTTGAACCGTCTCTATTTTACTGTTGCTAATGCAACTGAAGTAGTTTACCTTGGATTTCAGGGTGGTGATCAGTCAAATAACTCTTACTATATTGTTTATAGGATACGGGAAAAGACAACCGGAAATATTGTTCAAGCCGAACAAAAACTTCCAACATCAGGTACAGGATGGATAAACACTATCACCCAGGCTCAGAATGGGCCTAATGCGCTGATAGTACCACCAAATCCCGCAAACGGATATGATGCTTATACTTTTACTCCACCGGGACCGGGAACATATTATATTGAATTTTCAAGAAGACTGAAAAGCAATGATCAGTTTTATATTTATTATTTCACTATTGAGCTCTTTGATATCACAGTTGCCGATCCGGTAGCGGTCCAGGCAAAACCCGGCAGGGTATATTCAAAAGCCTGGCAATTCGATGAAACTGCTAAGTTTTACGGAACCAATTATATTATATCTGATGACAGTATTGTTACTTCGGCATCTTTCAATAATATGCAAGGTGGCGCCTGGGTTCAATACTGCAATTCCACGGGTTGCGGAATTACCGACTGGACAACTGACAGAAAATCCCTATTTAACCAGCAGGCCCTGTATCCTCAGTATAAAATATTCCTGAATACTCCTGATCCTGTTCTTTTTCCTTCTGCAACAACGTTGGGTACTATTATCGCTCCTGATCCTTATGGTATCAGAAATTGTAATGGTACAATCGATTTCATGGTAAATGTGAGTAAAACCGGGAATGTTGAAATTGACCTGGATTTCACCCCTTCAACATACGTCAGCAGGGTACTTCCCCAGGCAGTATCTGCAGGAGCGAATGTAATTTCATGGGATGGGAAAGACAAGAATGGTGTCAGTGTTCCAAACAATGTGACCATCGCCTTCACAGTGAAATACATTAATGGCCTTACAAATCTCCCACTTTATGATGTGGAAGGTAACCCTTCGGGTTTCATCGTCAAATTAGTGGCACCAACTGGTGGCCCCCCGAATATTTTCTGGGACGATGTGAATATATGGCAAGCATCAAACCTGGGAGGTGGTGATCCGCCAGGATTTGGCACTAACACGCTGGATGTTCAGTCAAATACAAATACAACAGGCTGTGCATCTCCTGTTGCTTTCCCGGGATGTCACAAATGGCCATCGACTGGTTCAGGATGGGGTAATCATAACACTATTAATTCCTGGTGGTACACGGTATCAACAAGTACGACGTATCCATCCATTACGGAGTTTCGCAGTCCGCAAACCATAACTTTGCAGCCTGTTAATCCTATTTGTGCAGGCGGTACGGGAGTTACAATAACTGCAACCCCGGAAACCAATACAGAAGTATATCACTGGGCATATACGGGAACCGGAGGCTCTTTCAGCCCTTCAAATACAACAACAACCCCGACAGTTACATTAAACCTTGCTGGCAATGCTACATCAGGCAATGTGACCGTATATGGGACCAATGCCAATTGTGGTGATACATCACCAGGTCCAATATCACAACAACCGGTTACATTGCTTCCTGTTCCGCAACTGACTTCATTAACGCCTCAAAACACGTGTTCCGGATTTCCATTCTCTTATACCCTTACTTCAAACCCGAATCCACCTTCAACCACTTATTCATGGATAATTGGCATAGGAGATTGTACAAACAATATCCAAACTTGTCCGGGCAGTTCATCAGGTTCGTCTATTTCGGGTAATTTATCTGTAACAGATTTAAACCCGGGAACCGTTACCTACCATATTACCCCTGCTGCCGGGATCTGCAGCGGTACGCCTCAAGCTGTAGTTGTTACTGTTAAACCATCACCAGTTCCAACCATTACCCAACAGGCAGCTTCGGTTTGTGTAAACGTTCCGGTAACCTACTCTACCGAACAAGGAATGACTTCGTATTCCTGGTCCACGACATCCGACGGAATCCTTACCGCTACTGCCAATCCTTATGAGATATCCGTTACATGGCCTACCAGCGGAGCAAAGTCACTAAGCATTACATATACCGATGCAGACGGATGTTTACCGGTTTCACCCACAACAGTTCCGGTAACTGTCAACGCGCTGCCCGTTCCGACAGTTGTATCAGGGGAGAATCCCGTGTGCATTGGCGTTCCGGGAAAAGTGTACACAACCCAGACAGGAATGACAGGTTATACCTGGTCTATCACGGGCGGTATCGTTACTTCCGGCGGTTCAACCAGTTCTGCAGTTGTTACATGGAATACCCCTGGTTCCCAATCCATCTCTGTAAATTATACTAATCCTTCGACACAATGTACCGCAATTGACCCTACGACATCCTATCCGGTCACTGTGAATCCTTTGCCTGATCCCACAATCAATGGGCCATCAACCGCCTGTGTCAACACACCGGGAGCTAAGTACTATACCGAACCCGGTCAATCGGGATATACATGGGTTGTGAACGGGGGCACCTGGAATTACGGGGTAACGAATGATACAATTTATGTTGTCTGGACATCTATAGGGTCAAATACAGTTTCTGTTAATTATACTTCACCTCTAGGCTGCACTGCTGTTTCTCCCAAGGTAATCACGGTCACAGGAACAATTTTACCAAATCCTACAATCACTGGTGCTTCGGCTATTTGTTCGGGAATATCAACCAATTACAGCACACAATCCGGAATGTCAGGTTATGTATGGAATATTTCTGCCGGCGGCACAATCAACAACGATGATGGAAATGGAACCGTTAATGTTACCTGGAATACGCCGGGGCCAAACACGCTCAGTGTAAATTATTCATTAGGATCAGGATGTACGGCACTGGCTCCTTTTATATTTCCTGTGACTGTAAACCAATCCACACCACCAACATTACAGAGCACGATAAACCCGGTTTGCCAGTTATCTACTTCCACCTATACCACCCAGGCAGGAATGAGTGCATATATATGGACAATTTCTCCGGGAGGAACCCGCATCTTAGGTGGTAGCTCAACGGAAAATACCGTGACTGTGAGATGGGATGTAACCGGGCCGCAGTATGTCAGGGTTAATTTCACCAATACTTTTGGTTGCATAGCACCTGCTCCTGCTGAATACCAGGTCACTGTGAATCCTTTGCCGGCCGCATCTATCAGCGGAACAACAGCAATCTGCCAGAATTCCACCGCACCATTGGTAACCTTCACCGCAACATCGCTGACAACAGCGCCATACACTTTTACCTATAATATCAATGGCGGCAGTCCCCAGACGATCTTTACAACCAGTGGTAATTCTGTTTCGGTTCCCGCACCAACAACCATAGCCGGAACTTTCAATTACAACCTGGTCAGCGTGAGGGACGGGAGTGCAACTGCCTGTTTGCAGGCACAAACAGGGGTGGCGACAATTACTGTAAATTCTTTGCTGACTGCATCATTATCAGGGTCGACATCGGTCTGCATGAACTCATCCTCCCCGTTGATCACCTTCTCGGTTTCCCCCCCCACCGTTTTGCCTTATACTTTTACTTATAACGTTAACGGAGGAGCACCACAAATGATAAACGCAACAAGTGGAACTTCTGTAACATTTGCTGCACCGACAAATGTGGTAGGAACTTTTAGTTACAACCTGGTAAGCGTTCAGGACGGAAGCGGAACTGCCTGTTCCCAGGTTCAAACAGGATTGGCAACAGTCACTGTGAATCCGTTGCCTGTTCCGACAATCACTGGTCCTTCAACGGCCTGCGTCAGCACACCGGGACCTAAATATTATACCGAACCCGGTCAGTCGGGCTATACCTGGGCCGTGAACGGAGGCACCTGGAATTATGGGTTAACTAATGATACAATTAATATTGTCTGGACATCTACCGGGTCAAAGACAGTTTCAGTGAATTACACATCACCCCTTGGCTGCACTGCTGCTTCTCCCAAGGTAATCACGGTCACGGTAACAACTTTACCAAATCCAACCATTACCGGTGCTTCGTCTATTTGTACAGGCATAGCATCCAATTACACTACACAAACCGGAATGTCAGGCTATATATGGACTGTTTCTTCCGGAGGCACAATCAACAACAATGACGGAAATGGAACCCTCAATGTTACCTGGAATACAACAGGTTCAAAGACTGTAAGTGTGAATTATTCATTGGGATCAGGATGTACAGCATTGGCTCCTTTTATCTTTCCTGTGACTGTAAACCAATCAACGCCACCAACCATACAGAGCACGGTAAATCCGGTGTGTGCTTCCTATACTTCCTTATATACCACGCAGGCTGGAATGAGTTCATATATTTGGACAATTTCTCCGGGAGGAACCCGCATCCTGGGTGGTGGCTCAACGGAAAATACCGTGACAGTGAGATGGGATGTAAGCGGGCCGCAGTATGTCAGGGTGAATTTTACAAATACTGATGGTTGCATTGCACTTGCTCCAACAGAATTCACGGTCACTGTAAACCCGTTACCGGTGACAACGATATCCGGATCAACGGCAGTTTGCCAGGATTTCCCAACCCCGTATACATATTCGGTTTCTGATGTTAATCCTGCAACTTATTCCTGGTCACTTGTTAATGGAAACGGGACGATAACTCCTTCACCAAATTCAAATCCTATCACCATAAACTGGAATACACCGGGATCGGACATTGTTAAAATTGATGCAGTCAGTTCGCTGGGCTGTACGAATAGCGGTTCAGTTAATGTTACGATCAACGCCAAGCCCGCACCACAGATGGTAACCTGCTTTGATCCCATCACCACAAGGGGAGCGAAACGATTCCTGCTGAAGGGCGGAAGCCCGATCTACCCGATGAAGGGTGAGTATTTAGTAACGCCTTCAATTTCTGCGCTTTCAAATGATGGTTCGGGAAACTACTATTTCGATCCTTCACTGGCACCGGTAAATACGTATCATTTCTCCTATCGTTACACCAATGCCAATGGATGCATCAACACATCATCCATGGTTCAGCTCATTGTGCAGGCGGCCAGCAACACTGCCTGCGGGGGTACGATGGTTGACCCGCGCGACCAGAAGAGCTATGCAACGATGTCGGTTGCCGGGAAATGCTGGATGGCAGAGAACCTTAATTACAATGCTACCAATGCTGCAGTTGATTACCAAATTACTTTGCAAACAGATAACTGCATCCTTGAG
>Ga0209083_1001017_pt1 | contig 34747 bp, 56 predicted proteins | sample AM7aDNAmetaG_FD_184132 | JGI IMG/M metagenome (GOLD analysis project Ga0209083, IMG submission 184132) | Freshwater microbial communities from Finland to study Microbial Dark Matter (Phase II) - AM7a DNA metaG (SPAdes) (version 3) | ecosystem: Environmental > Aquatic > Freshwater > Lake ... | reverse complement strand
CAGCGCTCCGCGGGATTTTCTCGTGCATGAACTTTTTACAATAGGACGCCACGCGCCGGAAACTTTTTAGAACAATGCCCAAACCAACGCTAGCCACAGTCTGCGCCAAGCATGGTATTACAAAAAACCAGCTTGACGCCGCCCGCGCCAAGGGCGTCAACGTCTGGAATGATTCCCAGATGACTGCCCACCTAGCCTCCCGCCGCCATCGGCAGAAACCGGACGCGAAGATTTCCGGCGATTCCCTCGCTGCCACCGCCCGCACGCTGGAAGAAATGCAAGCCGCGCTCGCTGCCGCCCAAGACGCGGCAACCGTAAAAATCCTCGCCTCCAAGATTGCCGGAATGGAACGAGCCGCCAAAGCGCAGGCGTTCCGTCGCGACCTCGTGCCGATTGGCGAGGTCAAGGAAAGCATCGTCAAGATCGTATCGGCAGCCCGTGGCGAATTTCTAAAACTCACCAGCGACCTGCCGCCGCAGCTTTCCGGCAAGACCCCGCCGGCGATCCAGAAGATTCTCCGGGCGGCAATCGTGGCCGTCCTAACCCGACTCTCGAATGACTGCGACGCCGCGTATTGATCCCGTTCTTTCCGGCGCTCGCATCGGCTGGCGCCCCCCAACATCGCTAACCCTGTGGCAGTGGGGCGAGAAACATCTGACGCTGCAAAACTCTTCCCGCTCTTCCCGCTTCCTTGCCTCCGAAACGCCTTGGCTCATGGCTCCGTTAGAGTGTGCCGCCGATCCTGAAATCTTCCAGGTCGTGATGGTTGCGCCGACCGGAAGCGGCAAGTCAACCATGGCGGAAGTTCTATTCGCTTACATCGTTTGCGAAGATCCAGGCAACCTCCTATACGCCTCGCAGACCGATCCAGACGCCGCGTTTTGGGCAGAGACGCGCCTTGTCCCGACGCTGAAAGCCTGCAAGCAAATGGACGGATTGTGGAGCGATGACCGCAACAAGACGCGCAAGTTAGAAATCATCCTGCCTCACATGGCGATGAGCATGGGAGGCGCGAACCTGTCAAACTTCACCAGCAACTCATGCCGCTGGCTTTATGGTGACGAGGTTTGGATATGGGCGGAGGGGCTGATACGCGAGTTTCACGCCAGGCATCATAACAGATGGAATCGAAAAATCTATCTGGTATCGCAGGGCGGCACGACTCAATCGGAGTTCCACGACGAATGGCAGAAAACGGACAAAGCGGAATACTCGTGGAAGTGCGATGCCTGCAAGGTGGCTCAAATTTACTCTTTCGACTCGCTCCGGTTCGACCGGATAGAGCGCGAGGACGGCACGCTTGATGAGCAGGCAACGTCCGAAACGGCGCGAATGGAATGCGCCAACTGTCGCGCTCAATACGCCGACACGGCGGCGAACCGCCGCAAGCTGGCTAACAGCAATCTCGGCAACGGTCACAAGGGCTACATCCCGCAAGACAACCCGCAAGCGTTGGCCGGAAATCGCGGCTTCCACGTTGACCGGCTGGCGGTGTTTGACGTGCCTTGGTCCAAGGACGTTCTGAATTTCTTGGAAGCGCAGCGCATGATGAAAGCCGGGATTGTGGACAAGCTCAGACAGTGGAAGCAAAAGGACCGGGCACAATTCTGGGATGATTCCATGGCCGATGTTAAGATCGAGCTTTCCCGCTCCGCTGATTTCTCGAAAACCGAGCATGATGACGGGCAGCCGATTGAGGGAGAGGTTGCGCGGGCAATGACGGCAGACGCCCAGAAAGATCACTTCTGGGTAATCATCATGGCATGGCGGGCGGGCGGAACTTCGCGCATCCTTTTCGAGGGGTTTGTCCAATCGGACGGAACCGGCGCCGCCCTCGACGCGCTCGCCAAAAAATACCGCGTGCCGCCTAACCACGTCCTGATTGACACGCAGTATGACCAGCCCGAGGCCGATACGATTGGCGAGCTTTGCGCGAGATATGGCTGGCTTGGCGTGCGTGGCAACGGCAAGGTTCGCGGATTCCCATACCGGACCAAGAGCGGAAAATCCGCTGAAAGACTCTACTCGAAAATCTATCGCGCCCCGGCGAAGTCAGGCGGAATCGCCCGATATATCTGGCTTGCGACGAATCCAGTCAAGGACATTGCCCACAGGATTCTGACAGGCGAGGGATCGGCTTGTGAGCTTCCCGGCGACCTTTCCAAGACGTTTGAAAACCACGTTCGCGCCGAACAGCGCGAGACGGTCAGGGACAAGAACGGACACGAAATGACGGTTTGGGTCCAAAAGAACCGGAACAATCACTTGTGGGATTGCTTCGTTTACCAGGTTCTTTTCGCGCTTATATACGGCTGCTTCCACGTCTCTGAGGAAGAGTAGCGGGTTTTTTGACATCCGCGCAAAGGTCCGCAATGTCGCGCCGTGTCAATTTTCGCGACCGCACGCGCAATCTACCTATCGCTAAAAGACGATCCATCCGCGATTGAGAAAATCCAGCAGGCTGCGTCTGAGCTTGCCGTCGCCATCGCCACCGATCCGAACGGAGCCGGGACGATCACAAGCGCGACCATGAACGGGCAAACCTTCGCTATGATCAACGCCCTGACCCCGCGCGACCGTCTGGCAGTTCTTCGCATTGTTCTAACGTCATTTGACGCCGGAATGACCCCGCAACGCACGGCGCAACCGCTGTTCATTTCCACTAACATTTACCCGACCTATAATGCTAGTTGACCGCTACGGGCAAATGATCCGCTACGCGCACTCCGCGCAGCAGACGATGAACAAGGGGCAAATCTACCCGGTGCGCCCGCTTGACATTGAAAAACTCATTACGGCTCGCGACTCGCAAACCCTTCGCAGTTTGTCCGGTCGATTATTCACCAACATGGGCGTTCCCCGTTGTGCCGTCGGTCAGATTGCCGACTTTTCCATTGGTGAGGCATGGCTTCCATCCTATCGCGTGCAGTCGGACGCCGATGCCGGAAAACGCGTGGCAGGATTCATGCGGGACGTTTGGTTTCCCAACTGCGACGTGCGCGGTGGGTTCTACGACTGGCAAACCTTATTGTGGTTGACAATTATAGAGCTTTATCGGGACGGGGATTGCTTCTGGGCGCTTATTAAAGGCGATGACGGATTCCCGAGAATCCAAATCATCCGCGCACACCGGATAGGGAACGGTGGCAATGGCGGCGGGTATTCAAACGAGATTCAATCCGGCAAGTGGCAGGGATTGAAAATTCACGACGGGATCATTACCTGGCCAAGCGGAAGGGTAGCAGCCTATCGCCACTTGTTAGGAGACGGCATGGATGACTTCGAGGATATTGACGCCGCGAACATGATTCACATCATGTCACCTGATTATGCCGATCAATACCGGGGACTCCCAGCGTTCACTCACGCAATTGACGATTTTCTATCAATGCTCAGTTCCAACACGGATGAGCGCATTCGCATGCAGATTGTGTCGCGCATGTATCTGACCGTGTTCAACGAAACCGGAGGCCCGGACCTTGATGACCCGCGCTCTATCATGCAACCGGGCGTTGATAGTAACAATCCGCTTCAACCTCGCGACGTTACTGCAACGGAAATTTCCGGCGGCATCACCTACTTTCAGGCGGGTGGAGGCGAGAAGATCGAGCAAACCAAGCACGAGAATCCTGGTGACATTTACAACAACTTCAACGATCGCATGATTCGATCATCGCTCGTTGGAATCAAGTGGCCGATGGCGCTCGTTTGGCAGGCTGCCGGACAAGGCACCGCTGAGCGCACGGAAATAATGAAGGCCCGCCGAACTGTGGTAGCATGTCAGAAACGAATCCGTTATGCAGCACGCCGCGCGTTTGGATGGGCATACAGCGTATTTGCCGATCCGTCCACAAGTCCGAAAGATAGCCGATGGGCGCAAGCGTTGCCGGTTCTTAATTACCCGTTCTCATGGGACTTCACCACACCGCCGCGCATCACCGTTGACGACGGGCGCGAATCAAAGGCGATGTTAGACGAATGGCGTGCAGGTGCTCGAAACCTCTGCGACATAATCGAAACGCAGACCGTTGCCGAGTTTTACGCGGCACGCGCTGATGAAATCGCAATCCGCAAAGTAATCGCCCGCCAAAAAGCGGAAGAGGCCAGCAAGTCCAGCGGATTCGACATCACGATTGACGACCGGGAAATGGCGATGCTTACGCCTAACGAGGTTTCTCCATCCGCCACAATGGACGCGGAAGAAACCACAACCGAAAAGCCAACCACTCAAGACGAATGAAGACAATCACGCCGACGATCTCAATGCTCAGAATGTTAGCCAGCATCAAAGGCGAGCATTGGATGATTCGACCCGACATGATCGAGCGCCATGCGCTTGCCGCCTTGGACGTGCCGAGCTTCAAATCCGAAAGCGACGATGACGAGGAAGATTATTTCATCACCCGACCCGAACCGGCAATCGACGCAAACGGAGTTGGCAGGGTCTCGGTGGCTGGAACGCTATTGGATAGCTGCCCGCCAATTTATGAACGGCTTGGAATCGTCACATGCTATCCGACAATCATAAACGAGGCGCAATCCCTAATCGCCAAGGGAGCCAGGTCGATTCTGTTTGTCGTGGATTCTCCCGGCGGAATGGTTGGCGGAAACGCTGAAACTTGCGGAGCCATCAAGTCGTTAGGAGTTCCAACCGCCGCATTCGCCGTTGGCATGGCTTGCTCCGCAGCATATAAAATTGCCGCAAGCACTGATTTGATTATTGCCACTCCATCCGCAGAGGTTGGAAACATTGGAGTAATTCTGTCATGGGCGGATTGCACCGGATTCTGGCAAGAGATGGGTATTGAGATGAAGGCGCTCACCAATAAAGGCGCTGATTTGAAAAGCACGTTCCACCTCGAGCCTAACGCAAACCAGCTTGTTTTTCTGCAAGAAAAAATTGACCAAATGGGAGCTGACTTCCGCGAATGGATCGAAACAAACCGCCCGCAAGTTGATGCTGAGGTTTTCCGCGCCGGATGGTATTGCGGACTCGCCGCAGAAAGCATGGGACTGATTGACGGCATGGGAACAATCGAAGACGCATCGGAAGAGCTTGCAACCAGAAATTTTGACATCGGCAAATAACAACCCAACCTAACCACGAATCCAACCAAACATTATGATCTTCACTCAAAAAGGAATCAAGGAAGCGCTCGCCGCGAAAGACGCCGAGATTGCAAGTCTCACTTCAGACCTATCCGCCGCCAACATCCGCCTCGAAGAAATGAAGGGAGCGAACGAGCGAATTGCGGAATTGGAGCAAGGTGCGACTGAAGCTGCCGAGCAACTCGCCACGGCTAACGCTGCCACCGCCTCGGTCAAAGCCGAACTAGCCACCGCGCAAGCAGCCATCGCCGCGCATCCGGCCGCGCTTCAAGCTGCTTTAGAATCCGCATCAGCGCAGGCGGTTCAAATCGCCGCCGCCGCCGGTCTTGCCGCTCCGCTTGTCTCGACCGCCACCAACGAATCCGCCGGAATCGCTCTTTCACAATCCGCGTTCGATGCTCTCGACGCCACCGCGAAAATGAATTTCCGCAAGAATCCTAAAAACAAAATCAACGACTAATCCAATCCAATCCAATCCAATCCAACCAAACTGAATTATGGCCGCTCCTACTACCAATAACACCCTTACCAATCTAATCCCAGACTTTTACGCGACCGTCGACGTTGTCGCTCGCGAGCTTGTCGGCTTCCTTCCCGCCGTGATGCGCGACCCCGTTGCGGATCGCGTGGCAGTTGGGCAAACCCTCCGCGTGCCTCAGACTCCCGCCAACGCCGCAGGCAAGGATATTGTCCCCGCCATGGCGCTCCCCGCAGCCGCGAATCAAACCATCGGAAACGCATCGCTGACTCTAACCAAGTCCCGCAGCTTCCCGTTCTCATGGTCCGCTGAAGATCGCTACGCAGTCAACCAAGGCCCCGGCACTCTCTCGCTAAATCAGCAGCAGATCGCCCAGGCCATCCGCGCTTGTGTGAACGAAATCGAAACCGACGTTGCCACCGCCGCTTATCTTGGCGCAAGTCGCGCCGTGGCCGTTGCTGATACCAGCTCGTTTAAGGGAACGCTGGCAGACATTGCCCTGCAAAAAAAAGTGCTGGACGATAACGGCGCTCCCGGCAGCGACCGTCACATGGTCATTTCCACGACCGGCGGCGCGGCCCTTCGCACGCTTGGGCAGCTCACCAAGGCTAATGAGGCTGGAACCGCTGACACGCTCCGCAATGGCACGCTGCTAGACATTCACGGTTTTGGAATCCGCGAATCGGCGCAAATCCAATCGCCCGCAATCGGCACCACTTCCACCGCCGTCCTCGCTTCCACGGCGACCACGGTCGGGCAGACGAGCTTCACGCTAAAAGCAACCGGCAGCGGCACCATCGTTGCTGGTGACGTTGTGACTATCGGAGTCGGCGGCGATACCAACAAGTACGTTGTCGCGACTTCCACTGCAACCACTTCCGTTAGTGGTGCGACCTTCACAATCAATGCTCCTGGATTGCGCGTGGCACAGGGCGCGGCGGAGCATGCCGTGGCAGTCGTGGCAAAGTCGGATCGCTCTATCGCATTCGCCCGCCCCGGCATCTTGCTTGCAACGCGCTTGCCGGTTTATGACGGATTCGACCTTGCCATCATGCGCGAGGTTGTCACCGATCCAATCAGCGGCATCAGCTTCGAGTTCGCGGTTTATCCTGGCTATCGCATGGCAACCTTTGAAGTTGCCGCCGCATGGGGCGTCAAGGTGCTTCGCCCCGAATTCGTTTCCTGTCTTCTGGGGTAACTGATGGTGTTCATGGAAGCCGGGGCGGGTGGAAACGCCCGTCCCGGTTTTGTTTTCCAACCTAACAAAACAATGCAAAAGATTATGCTCGAATTACTGGCGGAAAAGGTCTTGACCGTAACCGCGAACAATGGATCCGCCGCAACCGTTCGCCGGGTCGCGCAATCCGGCAGCAATACCAACTACATCGTGACCGAGCTTGCCGCCGGAGCATCAACAATCATCGGCCCGTTCATGGGAGTTAGGGAATACGCAATTGAAGCAAACGGAGCATTGCCGACATATACGATCACCGATCCGGCAAGCGGACGTGACGCCGTGACGAAATATCCGGCAGATGGCGCAATCGCGATTTCAAACAGCCTAGCCGTAATCACCAAGGGCAGCGCTGCCGCGATGACTCTGGCAGCTCCTACGCTGGATGAAGATGGCACAATTCTGAAAGTCATCAGCGCAACAGCTTTTGCGCATTTCGTCACAGCCGAAAACTTGCTTATTAATGACGGCACCAGCGGAGGCGCAAAAGACATGATCGAATTTCCGGCATACGTCGGAGGGGCCATAACGCTTGCCGCCTACGGTGGCGAATGGTATGTAATGGATGGGTATAGCGTAGGGGTATCGGTAACGGTCTAATCAATGTCACTCCTAACAGCATTCGCCGCCGCCGCGTCCAAAGCCGCCGGCGCCGTAATCGGGATGGAAAAGATCACCATCGGAACCGGGCCGCCTGTTGACGCCGTGCTTGGCGAGGTCATGGATGACCGGACCTATGTCGACTTCGGGCATGACCAGCAACAGACGCTCACAGCCGTTGTGCGGCTCGCTGACTGGCTTGTTGGCTATGCCGCGCCGGGGACTCCATACATCGGCAAGAAAGCGGTGGCGCGAGGCGTGGAGTTCCGCGTTGAGACTGTCAATATCGGCCAGGCGTTCGTCACCGTGAAATTCCAAAACACCGGGAAATCGTAACCGGAAAGTGCGATTTTTCTTGCGTCGGATATGGTTTTTCGGTATTTTTCCACCGTGAGCGCCGCCCTGCTGATTTCCGATATTCCAGCCGATCCTGCCGGATGGTGGATTTCCGAGAAATATGACGGCGTTCGCGCCATCTGGACCGGCACGAAGCTGATGAGCCGGAATGGAAACGATCTTCGCGCCCCGGCATGGTTTGTTGCCGGCCTGCCGGATTGCCGCTTGGACGGCGAGTTGTGGATGGGGCGCGGTAGGTTTGACGATCTTGTTTCCACGATCCAGCGCAAAGATTCCAATTGGGAAGGCGTTCGCTATATGGTTTTCGATCTTGCGGACCCTTCCATGCCGTTTGAAGAGCGCAACGCGATTCTTTCCATACTGCCTCCAATCGGGCATCTTGAGGCAGTCAACCACCGCGCCTGCAAGGGCCACAGTGACCTTGACGCCACTGAGGCGGCTATTGTTGCCGCTGGCGGTGAGGGATGCGTCTTGCGCCGTCCCGGTCACCTTTACCGCCCTGGACGCGCCGGGGACGTTGTGAAGGTGAAACGTCTAACGAAAGACGTTGACCGCTGGCAGGGCTGACTTTTGACATCCGCCACCTATCCGCCAAGGTCGCGCCGTGGTCAAGGCGTCGATGGATATGGGCATGTTGGAACGCTCGTTGAGAAAATCAGCGAAAGCGTTCGGCGAAACAACCGCGCAATCGGTTAGGCGTTGGGGAGTTTCAACGTGCCGAAAGCTGGCGGTGGAAACATCCGCATTCGGGCAAACCGGAACTTTCAAGACTCAGAAGCAGGCTATTGAAAATGACGCCAAGAAAGTCCTTCACGTCTATCCAGACGAGTTTGGAAACAATACCGGGATCATCACGGCGAAAAACAAGAAGCTTCTTTTGTCGGCGGAAGCCGTGAACGATTGGATAGAGCTTAACCGCACCGGTCGCAACGGACGGACGCCGAAAAAAGGATTGCCATCAGAAGAAAGAAAATGCTGCAAGGCAACCACGTTCAGGTCGGCAATGCGGATACGATTCAAGCACGCTGGCATGGCGAAGGGCGGATGGCTTGGCGCGGGGATGGAAATCGCCCGCGAAGTTGGCGGTGGATACAAGGATGTAATCGGAAAGAATTTCATGTCCTACGCGCAAAAGTTTTCGCACATGGGGACGGCGACAAAACCCCAACCGGGATGGAAACCGTTCACAAATCTAATCAATCGCGTTCCTCACGTATCGCGTCCTAACGTGCTTCATCGAAACGGAATACAAGAGGCCGTGAAGTGGGGCGGAATACGGGCGCTGAGTTGGTATAAACAAGCATTAGCCGCAAAACTGAAATGACCGCCGAACTAGCCAAACAATCCATCCTCGACTGGATCACTGCCAACCACGCCCATTTTCCGATCCTCGCCGGAATCGAAACCCGCACGATGGGTGACACTGAAAATACCGTCTTTCCGTTCATCGGAATCATGGAAACCGGAATCACCACGCTTGTTGACGGCGGCGTAATCATGCACGGAGTGGATGACATTACCGCCCAGGTTGACGTAATCAGCGTGCCGGAATCGGAAGCCGACGCCGGGACCAGTCTCGCCAACCACAACCTGATTGTGGACGCGGTTTGGCAAATCCTCGCCAATCGCGACGGCATCTTGTTTTGCGAAGAGCGGAACAACTGCCGGATCTTTGACATCCGCGCATCTTCTCCAACAATGACTGCGAATGACGGCCACCGGGTCAGCACAATCCCTCTCACGATCATAGCCTGTCCAATCTAACCAATCAATCAAATGGCATCAGCAGCAACAGTTTACGGCGGCGGGCAATACGGCCTCGCAACGGATGTTTCAGCGACCGGACTTGTCGCCGCGACAAATCCTTTCACGAAGTCAAGCAAGACGGCGGAAGCGCCTGATCACATCGGGAATACCTGCATGGTTTCCATCTATGACCCGCGCTGTGAAGTCAGCATGGAAGGTGTGGTTGCGGCAAAAGGCACCGGCATGGTCGGGACCATCGGCGGATTGATTACGCTCTCAAACACCACGAAAAACACCCGCTTGCGCTTGTCTGAAAACCTTGTTTCAGCGGCCACGACCGGCGCGGGAATCATCCTGACGGACTACTCTCTCACACCGGAACAATCCGGGTTTGAAAAGGGCAGCTTGAAAGGCGTTTACTTCGCTTATCTCGACACTACTTCAACTTACAGCGCATCGTAGCGCATCCGCTTATGACAAATGAAATGGTTGGACAATACAGCAAGCACACCGGGGACATCAACCTAGCCGCCGCAATCATGGCGTGCCAAGTTCCGTTGGACCCTGATAACCCGGTTCGCCTGATAGAATCCGCGCCGGATCAAAAGTGCTACGCGAGCTTTCACCTAATGGAACGCTCCGAGGACGGCACGACGGAAACGGAAAAGCTGATGGAACATTGGAGCGGGTTTGTCACCGATGATCCCTTGCCACTTGATCACGGCTTCCGCCATATCTGCGATTTCATCCGATCGCGTGCCAAGGGCGTCAGAATGAATACATCGGACTGGATTGACTACGCTGTTGAGTATTGCGCGGAGCGTGGTGTAAAGCTGCCGGGGCTGACCAATCTGCAATCCGTTCCGGCATTCGTCAACGCGCTGCCGTTCGCCATGCAAAGCTACATCCTCGCTTTTGTATTCAATCGTGATTACTGCCTGCAACTTTATCGGAACGCCCGCCGCGCAAAGTTCATGGCATCAGATGACGGGATAAGGCATTCAATGATCGACCGGGCTTTGCCGCAGTGGAAAACGAAAGAACTCCTATCGAGACTCCAAGGATAACTAACAAATGAAACGACAAGACCTTCTCACACTCAACTGGACCGGCCCGCAGCTAACGCTAGACGGGCGCGACATTATCCTATCGTCTGGAGCTTACGAGCTTTTGCGATTATGGGGAAATTGTATTGTCGATTGCCCACTCGGAAATAATTACGCTCTTGGGGAGGCGTCGCTTGTTTGCTACTCAACAAAAGACGAATTGAAAGAGTTGCGAAATATATCTCCAGAGCAGCGGCGAGAAATCGTTGTAGATTTTATGATTGACCATGATGGAACAATTCAAGAATGCTACGAAGGGCTTGTTTTGCGCCTGAAATCCATCAACGCCGCTGCGGTGGAAAGCGAGCTGCCGGGAAAGTCTCAGGATGCACCCCCAGCTTTCTAGCAAGTCTCAAGCTCTTCGCACTCAAGAACAATCTCAACCCCGATACCCTGATATGGCATACGGACATGGCCGAGGTAATGCAACTGCTTCACGCGGAAGGAATCCAGAACGGAAGGACTTTCCAATGGCTGAATTACTTCGACCCCGAGCCGGAACTATTGGCGGAATTTGAGGCAACCTATCAAGACTCTGAATTTGAACTAACGTAATGGCTATCGAAACCAAGGTAAAGGTTGGATACGACGGGACCGCCGTAAAGCATGGATTTGACCAGATTGCCAAGCATGGAAAGGCGACCGGGGAAAAGCTGATAGGCGCATTCGGCTTCAAGGAAATAGGCAAGGCTGCGTTGGCATTTGCTGGAATCGGATCGGTAATGACCGTGTTTGGAAAGGGATATGAAACCTTGTCGTGGGGAGCGGAATTGGCACAGCTATCAAAGCAACTTCACATGACGGTTCCTGACTTGATGGAACTTGAAGAGCAATTCCGGCTTTGCAGGCTGGACGGCGACAGCCTCGGCGTGACAATCGGCAAGATGAGAATGTTCTTGGAAAAAGCGTGGGAAGCACCGGGGGAGGAGCGCGACATGCTGAAACAAATGGGACTCGGCGTGCAGCAAATGGACAAGATGAAAAACGCCAAGCAACAATTCGAGGCTATTCTCAACGGCATGTCAAAAGTTGCGGAAAGGGAGCAGGAAAAATACCTCAAATCTATCTTCGGAAAGGGCGGATTTCCGATTTCGAGATTCATCGGAAAGTCCGGCGATCTATCAAGCCAGGCAAAAAAGAACCTTGGAGAGGCGCCGGAATATATCGACAAGCACATTGAGAATCTTGAGAAAGCCGAGCTGGCAATCGGAATGTTGGCTACCAGCATTCACCTTGCATACGTTCATATCTTCGATGCGTTGCAACATGTTTTTGGAAAGGATTTTATCGACAAGTTTATCAAGAACAACCTATCATCCGGGGCGCTGGAAAAGGCATTCAATGATTTCGCGGGATACCTGAAAGGCAAAACCGCAGGCGATGTTTTCGCTGACATCGGCAGGCAGATGGCGGAAGGATTCATGTCAGGGATCGGCAACACTTTCAACAAGCGGGTTGCAGGGACGGCACAAGGAGACTACGGGGCAAGCTCGCTAGGCATAAGCATAGCGAGGGCATGGATCGACACTAAGGCATTATTCACTCATCAAGAAAGCCATGTCCTCGGAACCGGGACTGTGATGACCGGCAACGTGGAAGCATTCTACAGAGGTCTTGACCGGATAGGAGAATACCTGTCAACAATAGTCAAAAACGGGGGCCAGCTAGTCTGGGGAAAATAATGGGAGCATCGGCAGCAATCGTTCACGGAAGCATTCAGCCTTATGAGTGGAAGCAAACTTGCGACTTCACGGCGAGCAAAGACGAAACCGGGAAATGGAAAGGGCAGGCGTCTTTCAACTGCCGAAAGTATGACTTTGCGATACTGTCACTAACGACATTCCGCAGGGGAGTCCCTATCGGCGCAGTGGTTAACGCGAAGTATGCAGGCGAGTGGTCATTTCTTCTGATAGAAACCACGTCGCACCAGCACAAGGCAGGCGGCATAACTGAAATCACCGTTACTTTCGGCGGGCGCGATCCCAACGACAGCGACAAGAACGAGGATGAGCTTACTTATGGCTTGAAGGCAACGACGACCGAGGCTTGCATCTTGGAAAAGATCAAGAAAGCGGAATCGCCTGGAGGCATAACCGAGGCTGAAACGGCAGCGGGAGCTTTGTCGGCGGATGAATACGAAATGATAACCCGTCTTTTCAACAATCAGCTTTTCGTCCGGCCTGCCAAGAATGACAGCGGAGATACGGCGGTTTACTTGGTGGACATTCACGAAGCGGACTTCGGAAAGATTTCAAGCGCGAACGGGCTGGAATGGTATAACGAGATTTTCAAACGCGGACACCGGACATACGACCGCCCCTTGCTGGTATGGTACAAGAAAGGCTCCAACATCGGAGGCTTGCCAGCCGAAAGAATGAAACGGTTTTCGTATATCGACCCTAATCCTGAAAATCTCAACCCGGAAATTCCCAAGGCTTTCCCCGACAGGAATTGGAGGCTTATGGAAATGTCATGCTCGCAAAGCAGCGGGACCAACAAGAACACGACGGAATACGAACTCGGCTGGCACATGTCACCGGGTCCTGGAGATCAAAAGTTCCCGGTTAAGATTTACACGATGCCGACAACCTAACCAATGCCAGCACCTTCACAAGTCGGGATTGAAAAGCCGCATCCGGTAACCCCTACCACTCCTTTCAGTTCCAAGTGGGCGAACTCGGTTGCGAGGTCAATCGACGCCTTGCACGGGCGCGGTGACGACAAGTCACCGATGCCGCTATCTCCGCGCATAGTCAGCGCATTCTGGCCCAAGTTCTATTGGCGCGACGATTCTGTTTATTTCACACTTTCGCCAGGATCAATAATCGAGCGGCACACGATCACTGGAGAGGCTTTGCAATACTGGCCGATCACGAGCATTGATTCCGGCACGGGCAAGGAAATCGAATACGGGCCGATTGCCGATGGATACAGCGTCTATGTCCATTATGATACCAAACCGATTGGATCGGTAGGCACTGGATCGCCATACGTTGACCCTGAGATCATAATCGCCACCGCACCGGCAAGCACGCACTACGCGCCACCGATAGAAGGCGATTCGGGAAGCTCTGGAACGCAATACGTCAAGCTATGCACGCTGCATATCAATTCAGAAACGAAGTGCCTTTCAGTTGACAAGGTGGCGATGGGCGACAACGTGAATCATTGGCGCGACCTCCCGAAATTCAAGGCCACTGGCTACACCAGCGGAGTTCACGCGCTTTTTACCAGGTTCAGTCTAACGGATGGCGCGTTCCATTACAAGGGACTCAAGGCAACTGGAGACGTTACGCTGACAGAATCCGGCGGGGCTGGATCGGAGATTATTGAAATCGGAACAACCTCGGCAACCGGACCTAGCTTCAATATCGAGATTTCTTACGGCGGATACCCGGCGTCTATATTTCTTTACGTTAGAAACGGTCGATTCGTTTCCGTCGATGAAGGAGCCGCCGTGCCGACTCACGTTGTGGTGGGGGCGTAAGTATGCCCGTGATTTTTGACAACCGCCGCAAACTCAAAACAATACCGCCATGCCACTTTCCAACGTATCATCCACCGCCAGCCTGTTCGGGACGGCAACCCACACGCGGGCCGGTATCGTGGGCTCTGACACTCTCGGCGCTCAGATGACCGTGACACAACTCGCCTCGACGGTCGGGTTTGTCATTACCGCCACGCTCGCAAAGGTTGGCGACGCTCTCCTTGTAAATGTCCCGGCAAACTCTTCCAGCGGCTCGACTGCATGGGTTGCAGGCGCGGCTCAAATCGAAACCGCGACCGTCGTAGCGGCCAGCGGATGCACGTCTAACGGCAACTGCGCCCTCGTGCTGACTTCCGGCGTGGTGGCAGGCTCGCCGCTCACCGTCACCGTGCCGCTCACAACCGCCGCAAACACCGCGACGTTGGTTGCTGCCGCGCTTGCGGCCGGACTCGCGGCAAATGCAGCCGTAGCCGCTAAATACGCCGTCACAAGCAGCGGAGCGGACATTATTTTGACGCGAGCAAAAGACGCTAACGGCTTTTACCAGGCGACGGATTCAACGCTTAATCTCGCAATCCCGGCAGGCATCGGCATCACGGCGGCGGCGACAAGCGCCGGAACGCTCGCAGGAACCCAAACCAGCGGGGCGCTGGTATCCGGCGGCGATGGCAAGGACTTCGAGGGGATTGCGACGCCGACAATTACCGCGGTGCAAGCTCTGGATATTCGCATCTTGAACGGAGGGGCTAATGCCGTATTGGCCGCGACCAGTTTTCCTATTCCAGCCCTGTTTGTTGACCGCCTCGCCAGCGGGGCTTTAGGGTCGCTCATTGGAGGCGCTATCACGATCACCGCAACTGCCGCGAACACGCAAATCTATATGACAGTTTTCGGAACCTCCGCCTAACATGTCTAACGAATCATCCATCACGCTTGCTTCGATGGTCGTCGGGGACACCTTCGACGAATTGACATGCGCCATGTCCAGCACCGGGACGGCGCTCGCTTCGCACTTGGCATCGGTGACAATCACATGGATTGACACGGAAGGCAACGCCGGTCCGATCTGGACAAGCGCGAGCGGAGCAATCACGATCACAAGCGCGGCCAACTGGCAATGGAAAGTGAACAAGATTGCCGCTGATACCCGCACAATCGGATTGTGGCTTGGAGACGTCCTTTTCGTTGATGCCGACTCCGATAGAAAAACCCGCTGGTTAATCCTGCAAAAAGTCACCGCGCACCCATGAGCGACAAGATCACAGCGTATCTAACGCAATCCACTGAGACGGTCACAAGCACGTTCACTCAGAACGGTGAGACGCTGGTTGCGAGCTACGTCCAAGCCGCACGCGGGGCGAAGGGCGAAGATGGCAGCAGAGTGGAATCGAGCACCGGAGGAAACGGAAGCGCGGACGGGGGAAAGGTGGCGGAATACAGTTCATACGGCAACCTTACGGCGGGAACAATGCTTACCTCCAATCCAGCATACGTCTGTTTCCAATGCGCGAATATCGGCCCGAACTTTGCAGCAAGTCCAGGGAGCGGTTTCTTGATACTCGGCAACAGCGCCGGGGCTTTTGGCGTCTTGCTGGCGAACAATCTAACCGAGGAAAGGCATTTTCAGCTACCTGACAGAAGCTGCACCTTGGGAGACGCATCCTGGGGCGGCATCACCGGCACGCTATCCGCCCAAACCGATCTCAACACCGCGCTTGGATTGAAGGTTCCGACAACCCGGACAATTGGCGGCGTTGACCTATCCTCCAACCGATCCGTCTCTGAAATAGGAGCGACTCCCGCCGCCATTAAAAAGACATCAGACTTTACAGCGGTTGCTGGAAATACCTATATTTGCAACGGAGCTATTACCGTCACTGATCCAGCGACAGCTGCGGTAGACGATATTTACGCTTGCTTGGTAGTTGGAGGGCTTGTTACTATTGGTGGCGTTGTTTATGTTCAGTCAACAATTTCAAAATACCGACGTTGCACTAATGCCACTGGTCCGGTATTTGCAACGCTTCCGCCTCAATTCACTGATTTGCTTACATTAGCAGGCGGCCTGACTACGAGTGGAGCGGTCACCTTCGGCATCGGCACCACGTTCGGAGCCATGGGAACCGGAGTGGCGGCGCTGTTCAGGGCGGCACTTGGAAGCGGTACGGTGGGGGATGCGTTGTTTTTGGCGGCGACACAAGCATCGGCGCAAACGGCGTTAGGGGTGATGGGTAGGTCAAAGAGCCGGGCAGTGCTGATTGAACATGAATTTTGCGGAGTTTCTACGTTTTCCCTAACTCCTTTTGTCACAACTGGCATATCGTCTGGAACATTGGCAAACGGTTTAGGAATTACTCCGAACCATCCTGGAGTATGTATCATTAAAGACTCCGCCACTGCCAACGGAGGGTACGTATTTCGGTTGGATTCCGTAAGCAGTGCATCGTTGCTTCTGGGCGGAGGAGAGCGGTTCGTGTTGGTATTCCAAATCAATTCCAATCGCAGCACCCAAACAGTCCGAGTTGGCTTCCATAATGCCGTAACGATCACTGCGCCCACCAACGGGGTTTACATCGAATTGATCGGAAACGGCAGCACCGGAGCAGTGGCCACCGGGAAGGCCACCAACGCAGGCGGAACCGGATCGACAGGATCGACGTTCACTTGTCTCACGGATACATGGTATTCGCTAAAAATTGAACTCAACTCCAACGCTACCGGGGCTACGTTCACGATTTATAACGAGGCCGGTGCAAGCGTGTGGAGCGATACGGTTGGTTCCACCTATATTCCGACCGCAGCCGGAAGATTTACAGATGTTGGAATCATCGCCACCGAGTCCACCACAGACGCCGCTGCGAACATGATTTCAATCGACTATGTTCTTTGCGATATAAACCGCGATCTCGTTAGATAAAAAGATGGAAACACAATCACCACTCCCGAACATCACCCTGGCGCAATCATGGATCGCTGAAACCCGCCTGAGAATGTCTCGAATCGGCAGCAACATCGCCAACATCCTGACCGATCTTCAATTCGGCTTTGACGATTTGTGGAGTCGCACGGACGATGAAATCAACGGCATTCTCGCAGAGGTGGGAATCGAATCCGCAACCACGATCCTGACCCTGCATTACGCGCTAGGAATGGCGCTGAATCCCATACAAGTCACGCTGGCGGATGACAATTTGGCGGCACGAATCCAATGCGCCACCACGAAGCCGCGCGAGTTGAGAGTCAATGAGGCGGGCAACCTGGAGCTTGTGCCGCCGCCTCCGGCGCCGGAACCTCAGATCACCGAACCCGAACCACAACCGGAAGAATGACCAGCCAGACCGAAACCGCCGCCGCCGCCGTAATCGCCATTGGCAGCACGATGGTGGGAAACTCGATAGCGATTGCCGAAGCAATTATCGACCCGCTGCCGTACTGGGTGCAACCTCTCATGGGACCGGCGGGAACCGTCCTTTGCCTCGTGATTGCGCTTCGCTGGCTTACCGGACGATTGGACCGGAACGAGCGTAAATTCGATGAAATGGATTCGGAGCGCCGGGCGGATCGGGAGCGGATGTTAGAGCTAATGGGACATAATATCGAGGCCATCCGCGAAATGACACGCATCGTTTCAGGATGCCCGCAAAACCGCCCGCCGAGTCTCGACGCGGAATCACGCCGATGAAAATTTTACTATCGCTGCTCGCCGTCCTTTGCGCCTCATGCGCCACCCAACGCCAGCTAGCGCCGTCGCATTACACCGCGCCACCGAAAGCTGCCGACGTGTCTGCAAGCGCCGCCACGGTCCGCTCAGACGCGATAAAAGGCTTTGTCGTGTCCGCTCGCCTAGAAAGCCAGGTTTCCAGCCTTCAAACGAAAACCGCCACGCTGCAAGACTCGCTCGCCAAGTCCTTCGTGGAAGCGTCGAAACTCAGGGACCAGAAAACCGCCACGGAAGCGGAGCTTGACCAACTCTATTCGTCGATGACTCTCGCACAAGAGCAGGTCGGCGCGATTGTCGCGGACGCCGTCGCCGCGAAACAAACCGCCGACGAACAATCCCGATTACGAGCGCTCGCAGAAATCGGATTGGAACAACTAACCGCCAATGCCGCCGCGAAAGATGCCGAGGCTGCCGCCCTCCAAAGCCAGCACGCCGACATGCAAGCCTCGCTCAATGACGCCCAGACAACTAACGCCAAGCTCGCCGCCCGCGTCGAGAAAAGCGAGCGTGCCGCCGCTGTTGGCACTTATTTGAAATGGTGCATCGGCATTGCCGGCACGATCCTAATCATCGCCATCGTCGGCGGGGTGTATCTCAAATTCTTGAAGCCGATATGAACCGCCGCCGAAAAATCATCGCCACGATCAAGCGCTACCTTTGCCAATGGTCAACCTGGGAAGGGTTCATCATTCTCTTCTGTGTCGCATACCTGATTTACAATTTCCGGCACATCACGCCGGAACAAATCGCCGGGGTTGCCACCATCGTCGGCGGGTTTAACGGGGCGAAGAAAATCCTAACCGACTCTAGCAAATGACCATCGGAACAATTGACCAATGCACCATCACCGAGCGGGTTGACGGGACCGTTGACTGGATAGCCAAAGCCGCGATTGACTGCGACGGCAGCGACAACCGCCACAATGATCCATGCTGGCAGGCTGATACGTCCCTGCACCACGACGGCAAGCCTATCGACGCCGAGACCGTGCCGGGGATCGTCGTGCCGCCGCTGGTCATTCAGAGCGTCAAGGGAATCGTCCTCGGCTGCCAGGCATGGGTCCGCAATCTCCGAACCGGCCAAGAGACTGCCGCCGTGGTTTTCGACATCGGCCCCCGGCGGAAGATTGGGGAAATGTCGTGCGAATGCGCCCGCCGGATCGGGCTTGACGGAAATCCGAACCACGGCGGGACGGATGAGCGCATCGTGGAATACCGGATCCAGCCGGGAAAAGCCGCCGTTGTGGACGGGGTGACCTACGATTTGCAGCCTTTCCACGGCTGAAAACCCTAACGAAACGCGCAATCCGTCCCTACGGAAACAAGGGAATTTGCAGATTTCCCAACATTTTCGCAGATTTCTCTTGCGAAACCCAAGCGATTCGGTATCTTTGCGTCGTTGCCGAGAGCGACACCAACCAAACCACCAAATGAAAACGAATACCATCAAAACCAAATCCGACCGCAGCACTTACACCATCCTCAGCGGTGAAGGAGAAATTGGAACAATCCGCGTCGTCAAATGCACGCTTACAGGACTCAAGCGCATCCTCACCGCAGAGCGCTGCAAAGGGGACCGCTGGGCCAAGGGCTACGAGGGAGAGGGACAGGTTTGCAGTCTCCGCCAAATCGCCTAACCCCTACCCGGCGGTTCGATCCCGCCGCAACCAAACGAAACCATGACCGCCGACACCATCACCCTAGATCGAATCGCCGCACTTGGAACCGTCGCCAAAATTGCATCCGACTCGCTGGACCGACTGCTTACCGACGTATCCCGAGGCAACGTGGGGCCAGAAGAAGCCGCCGCAGAGATCAATGAAATCCTCGCCAACCTCAACGCCGCGAACCAATGAACGCCACCATCGCAGACCGCCTCGCCGACCTCGAACAATGGGCGGAAGAATCCCGCGCCCTCCTCGCCCGCGTGGACGGCAACCTAGCCGCCGCTGCGTCCGTCATGGGCCGCAATGGCGGGAAGGCGAAAAGCAAATCCAAGACTGTCGCCGCACGCAAGAACGCTGCCAAGGGCGGGAGGCCGAGAAAGATCAAGCCAAACTGAGTCGTCAAGCAATCCTTGACACCTCGCCCGCCCTTGCCCAGGCATCGGCGGGTTTCATTTTGTCCCGAAACGCCGGTCGATCTCAGCCGCCAGCACTTCGCAGACGATTTCACTCAGCGAAACACCGCGCCGCCTGGCTTCCCGCAGGGTTTCCAGAATCGTCTTTGACGGCAGCGAAACCGATACTTTCCGGCGCCGGAACCTTGGCGGAATCGGCGGGCGTCCGAGGCGTTTTCTGAGGGTGGGACCGGCGGGGATTTGCATTGTCATGGCAAAATATAGCGCGGAAATTCAAGAGGGCAATTTCTTAATTGAGAAATATAGCATACGCAAGTCCTTTATATTCAATGCGTTGCGTTAGAAGACGGTCAAGGGATCGAAAATAATTATTGACCTTGGATCATTTTTGGATCATTTTCAGCGCATGGAAATTGCAGCGCGAAAAAACAACCTTGGACGCAAGCGAATTTGCCCTCCCAAGATTACCGCTAATCTTCGCTTGCCAAAGGCGGTAAAAGTTAGAGCGATTAGAGAGGCTCACAAGGAAGGCATTAGTTTATCTCAATATGTGTCCACCGCGATCATCAAATCATTCCATCCATAGCCGAAATGAAAAGCCAAGCAAAGTTGCTTTATACCTACTTTCTTTTCGATGGGGAGTTTGTAAAGATCGGGAGGTCTAGTGAGGTGTTGCGAAGAATCGCGCAAATAAAGCTATCGACTCCGCGCAAGTTGAAGTTGCTAAGAATATCCGGTATCTCGGAATCAACCGCGCATAGGGAAGCGTCGGCTTTATCTAGCAGGGTTTTCGGAGAATGGTTTGAAGGAAATGAGAATCTGTTGGAATACATAGAGAAGCTCCCTAAACAAGTTAAGCTGGAAAGAATGGGAGATGAAATAATAAGCAAAGACGCTCCTAGGGTTTTAACGAAAAGAAAAAGCAAGAGGGGCAGGAAACCGACTGGAATTAAAAAAGTAAATACCAACATTTGCTTAACCGTCGAAGTCAAAAAAAGAGCAACAAAAGCTGCATTCGATTTGGGAATAAGCCTTTCTGAACTTATCACAAGGTCACTTGAGAGGCATTTGAAAATCATTCAGCCATGACAACTCACCTCTTCGCCTGCTCCATGTGCGGCTCTACCAATTGGCCGCGAGAGGATACGTCATGCCCGCTTTGTGCCGTAGTGTTAGAAGAAACCGAAACCAACGAAGAGCATGAAAATGAAGAAACGACTGTCTCAGAATCAAATCATCCTTCAGAGGTTGAAGGAAGCACGCGGGAAGGGGGGTTAGCATGTGCGACCTTTATCAATGGTCCGGTTCGCTGAACATCAGTCGCCGGATTAGTGACTTGCGCGAAAAGGGTTACACCGTCGAGAATCGCAAGGAGTATAAAGGAACTAACTGCCATTCATTCTACCGCATACCGCGCTAACAACTAACAATATGACAATTTACACCCCTGAACAACTTGCCGTAATTCTCGGAAAGCACCGTCTATGGTGGCTATCGAAAGATGGTGGAGAAAAAGCGAACCTCGGCGGCGCGGACCTCCGCAACGCGAACCTCCGCGGCGCGAACCTCGGCGGCGCGGACCTCCGCAACGCGGACCTCAGCAACGCGGACCTCGGCGGCGCGGACCTCCGCGTTGCGGACCTCCGCAACGCGGACCTCAGCAACGCGGACCTCGGCGGCGCGGACCTCCGCAACGCGGACCTCCGCAACGCGGACCTCGGCGGCGCGAACCTCCGCGGCGCGAACCTCCGCGGCGCGAACCTCGGCGGCGCGGACCTCCGCGGCGCGAACCTCGGCGGCGCGAACCTCGGCGGCGCGGACCTCCGCAACGCGAACCTCCGCGGCGCGAACCTCGGCGGCGCGGACCTCCGCGGCGCGAACCTCGGCGGCGCGAACCTTGATTTTCTAGTTATATCATTCGGCCCGTTTGGAACGATCAAACAGATGACAACCTATCGCCCAGACACGGATGAATGCTGGTCGGGATGCTGGAAAGGCACGCTTGCCGGGTTGAAGGAAATCGTCGCCAAGAAGTTTGAACCCGGTTCCGACAATGCGCTTTTATTCGCCGCCGGGATCCTGCTTTGCGAAACCGCGCTAACAATTTACCAGTCAAAACCATGTTCCACTACGCCAACCGAATAGCAGACCCGGAAGTGCTTATCCCGTATGAATCCATGGGAATCGAGCAATACCACCACCGGACTTTGCACGGAGATTTCCGCCGCGTGTTTCTCACCACGGCCAAAGAGTGGGCCGCGCTCAGGATGCTAGTGCCGCACGAGGATACCTTTGCGCCGGTCAAAGGGGATGGAATCATCGTGAGGGAATCCGCTATCAGACAATTCGCATGAAACGCTATCTGACCGCAATCGCAATTCTCCCGCTCGTTTTCGCCATCGGCGGCTTGCTGGCATACATCGCGACGAAGTATGAGGAAATCGAAACCAAGGACAAGGAACGCCAATGAAACCATTTGAAGCCATATCGCTATTCCTGCTTTGCGTCCTACTAACCGCCATCGGCGCGGCATTCAACGGTTGCGAGCGTCCAGAGGATCACGTTATCAAGCCGCAAATCCCGGCGCACGTCCACAAGAATCTACCCTAACAAATACCATGAACATGAATCAAGTTCCACGCTTCCAAGAAGCAAATCGCGCCGAACATCGCAGACTGCAAGCCTACGGCATCGGACGCCCGAACGCCCGCAAGCAAACCGCAGACGAGGAAAAGCTGCAACGTCCGGCTAATCCTTTCGCCCGCCGTCTCATGTTATGGAAATACAAATTCGGAATCTAACCCAATGAAACACGATTCAATAGTCGCTAGTTACGAATGGTGTGCGACATGGTTCCGCAGCAAGCCGCACCACCGCCACCAAGAGAAGATGCGACGCCAGCACGAGCGCAAGACCTCGGCGCGTGAGTCTCACAAGTCGCGTCACCGGACTCGCAAGGCGATTCCTGTCACTTTGATCTAACCACAACCCCAAGAAACATGAAAACCATCGAAGAATTTTGCGACCATCACCTAGCCTGCTCAGAAGGAAAGCAGTGGGCTATTGCAAACTGCCAGACCATGCAGGACGCATGGGACGCGGCACAGCATGATTGGCTGCTATGGATAGCCACACGCCAAGGAGTGGCGAGCGACAACCAACTGCGGAAGTTTGCGGTGTGGTGCGCGCGTCAGGTGCAACACCTGATGAAAGACCAGCGCAGCCTAGATGCCTTGGATTTTTCAGAACGTCATTCGGACGGACTGGCGACAGATGAGGAAATGGCCGCCGCAAGGGCCGCCGCAAGGGCCGCCGCAAGTGCCGCCGCAAGTGCCGCCGCAAGGGCCGCCGCATGGGACGCCGCATGGGACGCCGCAAGGGCCGCCGCAAGGGCCGCCGCAAGTGCCGCCGCAGGGGACGCCGCAGGGGCCGCCGCAAGGGCCGCCGCAAGGGCCGCCGCATGGGCCGCCGCAGGGGACGCCGCAGGGGCCGCCGCATGGGACGCCGCAAGGGCCGCCGCATGGGCCGCCGCAAAGGCCGCCGCATGGGACGCCGCATGGGTCGCCGCAAGGGCCGCCGCATGGGACGCCCAAGACGAATGGCTGAGAACCAACATTGTCCCTAATTTCAACTGACAAAAACATGACAACATCCGCCCTAACCCTAATCATCCCGCCAGCTCTGGCGATGGATTCCAACTACCGCCTGACGGTCAATCCCGCCGCCATCGCCGCCCGCGACTCGCTCGTTGTCGCAGCCAGGTCAATCGCCACGGTTGACGCCGCCAACATCGCAGAATCGCAAGCGACCCGCACGACCGCCACCAAGAGAAGATGCGACGCCAGCACGAGCGCAAGACCTCGGCGCGTGAGTCTCACAAGTCGCGTCACCGGACTCGCAAGGCGATTCCTGTCACTTTGATCTAACCACAACCCCAAGAAACATGAAAACCATCGAAGAATTTTGCGACCATCACCTAGCCTGCTCAGAAGGAAAGCAGTGGGCTATTGCAAACTGCCAGACCATGCAGGACGCATGGGACGCGGCACAGCATGATTGGCTGCTATGGATAGCCACACGCCAAGGAGTGGCGAGCGACAACCAACTGCGGAAGTTTGCGGTGTGGTGCGCGCGTCAGGTGCAACACCTGATGAAAGACCAGCGCAGCCTAGATGCCTTGGATTTTTCAGAACGTCATTCGGACGGACTGGCGACAGATGAGGAAATGGCCGCCGCAAGGGCCGCCGCAAGGGCCGCCGCAAGTGCCGCCGCAAGTGCCGCCGCAAGGGCCGCCGCATGGGACGCCGCATGGGACGCCGCAAGGGCCGCCGCAAGGGCCGCCGCAAGTGCCGCCGCAGGGGACGCCGCAGGGGCCGCCGCAAGGGCCGCCGCAAGGGCCGCCGCATGGGCCGCCGCAGGGGACGCCGCAGGGGCCGCCGCATGGGACGCCGCAAGGGCCGCCGCATGGGCCGCCGCAAAGGCCGCCGCATGGGACGCCGCATGGGTCGCCGCAAGGGCCGCCGCATGGGACGCCCAAGACGAATGGCTGAGAACCAACATTGTCCCTAATTTCAACTGACAAAAACATGACAACATCCGCCCTAACCCTAATCATCCCGCCAGCTCTGGCGATGGATTCCAACTACCGCCTGACGGTCAATCCCGCCGCCATCGCCGCCCGCGACTCGCTCGTTGTCGCAGCCAGGTCAATCGCCACGGTTGACGCCGCCAACATCGCAGAATCGCAAGCGACCCGCAAGGCCCTCGCCCGGTTGCGGATCGACGTCGAGAAAGTGCGCGTCGAGCTTAACAATCGGCCGCTCGAAATCCAGCGCGACACGAACGCCAAATCCGCCACTTTCCTCGCCACCGTCCAAGCCGAGGAATCCCGCCTCGCCAAGCTCGAAGGCGACTTTGCCGCCGAGGTCGAGCGCATCCGCCGAGCCGCCGCCAGCGAAGCCGCCCGCCTGGCTCTTGAGGTAGCCGCCCGGCGCCTGGAAGCGGAGCAAGCCGAGGAATCCCGCCGCCGGGAAGAAGAGGCGAAACGCCTGGAAGCCGAACGGGCCGCAGAAGCCGCCAGAATCGCCGCAGCCGCCGCCGAGGCATCCGGTGACCTTGACGCCGAGATTGACGCCGCCGCCGCGCAGGACGCCGCCACAGCCGCCAAGGAGGAAGCTCTACGGGCGCGGCTCGAAAACGAACGACTCGCCGCCGACGAACGGTCGCAAGCCGCGTGTGCCGCCGCGATGGCGGAAAAGGCGATTGTCCCGGCAGCGGTATCCGGCGTGCGGCACGAGTGGGATTACGAGGTCGTCAACCTCCGTGCCTTTGTCCAGCACTGCCTCGACACCGGCAAGAGCTTGATTGACTACGCGCCCAAGCGTGCCGCCATCTTGAATATTCTCCGCGCCGTTCCATTGGACGCCGAGCCGCCGGTCATTCCGGGGCTGTCAGTGTGCAAGAAGGCGAAGGTTAGATAATCTCCCAAACCAAACACCCCAACCATGAACGAACAACTCCAAGTAAAAAATCTACCAGCCGCCATGGCGAGACTGGATCAAATCGCCAACGACTGCGCCCTCGTTACCACGACTGGCAGCCCGTTTAGTCAAGCTATCTCAATGGCAGGAGCAATGCAGGAAATCCGCGCATCGCTCACGGATGAGGTCATGCAAAAGGCAATCATGCCGCTGATGAATAGCAAGCTCGGCTTCCGCACGGACAAAGACCCGAACCGCCCGGCGTGGAACAAGCGAACGCAAAAGATGGAAGCGCCGGAGTCTTACAAGATTGCCACTGTACGAGAATGCTTGATTGAGGCGACTCTTCGCGGATTGCCGCCGGTCGGGAATTGTTGGAATATCATTGCCTCGCAGTCCTACACCACCAAGGAGGGGCTATGGTTCCTTATCGGCAAGAAGGTGCCGGGATTGACTGATTTCAAGGTTTGTGTAGGCGTGCCGAAAATGATTCATGCCGCTGGCGATGCCCGCAACGCTGCGGATGACGAGGCCAAGGGCGCATTGGTGGCATGTTACGCGACATGGAAAATGCACGGCGTGGTCGACAGGACGGATAGGGATATTCCGATCCGCGTCAACGCCATGATGGGATCGGATGCAATCATGGGAAAAGCAGAGCGCAAGATTCTAGCCGCCGCATACGCTCAGATTACAGGCACGGTGCTTGGCGAGGGTGACGTTAGCGAGGGCGACGCCGAGCTTCGCAACGTCACGCCACAGGCGGCGGAAGTGCCGCAGATCGAGGTCGGCAATCCCTTCAAGGAGCCCGCCAGGCGCGGACGCCCGAAAGCTGAGGTCGCGCCGGAACCCGCCGCCGAACCCGCGCCGGTCGAGGTCACCCACCGCCAGCGGGTGACATTCACCAACCTGACGAAAAAGGACGGCGTGACGGAAAAGGGCAAGGCGTATTCGATTTACACGCTCTCCTATGACAACGGCATGAGCGATTGCGAGGCAACCACGTTCTCAACGACGCTCCTGAAGCCGCTGGACGGTTTGGAGTTTGGCAGCGAGATCGAGATTGAAACCGCGCCTAGCAAGAAGGACGGGATGCCGGACAATCTGACATTCGTTGGACGGATCGGAGGTGAAGCGTGATCCAAGAAAACGCAAGGGACTTTTGTTTTTTCGCCGGATACTCGCCGGATGGCGGAAAGACGCAATGGCTGATTGCCGCACGGTCCATGGACGAATTGGAAATCGCGTGGCAATGCCAGCGCGGATGCAATGTCGCATTGGACAAGACATTGACGATGAATGTCAGATACAAGAGTATGGAGAGAATTACAATCTACGACGAACCATGAATAATATCACAATGGACAAGCAATACCGTTACCGCAACGGCAATCCGGCCAGGGTGCTTTGCGTGGACGGGCCGAAAGAAAACTTCCCGGTGATCTCGGTGACGGGAAACGGCGCAATGTTTTCCCACACAGCCGACGGGCATTTTTTGAATATCAACGCCGACGAACAGGACCTGATCGAAGTCATCCCGAAATGGCGCGGGGAGATTTGGATTAGCTCTGATGGTCGCGCAATGGATCTACCGGATAGTTTGCACGAACTAGCGCAAGGAAGCGGCTGGCGTAAAATCACGGCTGAGGAGGTGGAACCTTGAAACTAAGCTCTGAACAAATCGAAAAGCTGCGATCCGTGGCGGTTGGATTTGCAAAAACACTGGAAATCGAATGCGACACTAACGAAAACGCTTGCATCATCATTGCAATTCTAATAGCAGGATTTGCCAGATCAGCAGACGTTCCAACAGAAGTCGTATTAGAATTAATCATTGAGAAAACACAGCAAATCGAGGAAAACAATCCATGAACAACTGCACCATCTATCCAATCGACCAAGGCTCGCCGGAATGGCACGAAGTCCGCGCCAGGTGCTTTACCGCCAGCGAGCTCGCGCCGTTCTTTTTGGAAAGTCGCACGGCCACGCAAAAGGCCGCACGCCGCAAGCTGATTATGCAAAAGGTCCGTGAGGATCTTCACCGCCGGGGCATACATTACGAAGAGTGGGAGCGAGAGGCGATGGACAAGGAAGAGCGTGCGATGCAATTCAACATCGCAGTCCAACGCGGCAAGGCATTGGAGCCGATGGCGCGGCAAGAGTATTCCGACATGACCGGAACGGTGATTAAGATGGTGGGATTCATCATGCACGAATACGGAGGATTCGGATGCTCTCCTGACGGACTGGCAGTAGGGTCGATTGTGTCAACCGAAGATCCATCCCACGGTCTTGAAATCAAATGCGTTATGCCGGAAAAGCATCTTGCGATGATGCTGGACCCGCAGGCGCTTGCGGATGAATACGCCTATCAGATTCACGGCAGCATGGCGGTGACAGGCTTGGACCGTTGGGATTTATTCGGATACTGCCCTAACTATCCGCCAGTTTTCGTGAAGGTCGAAAGATCGGAGTTCACCGAGCGTTTGCTCGCCGGGATCAAGTCAATGGTGGACGAAAAGGAAGAGACGATGGAACAACTCAAAAAGATATGGGGGGCGTGGAAGCCATGAATCCCAACCTTGAAACCTGCATCATCTTTGCCGCACGCTACGCCCATAACCGTCCGACCGGAGCTGCAATAATAGTCGTTAAAATGCTGAAAGACGCATGGCGCGACTTGTCTCCATACGGGAGGAAAACCATATTGAAGGAAGCGGAAGACGCGGCATACGGGCGCGAAGAATGGCAATTGCTACGGGACTTCGCAAGGGACTTCAAGCCATGAGTGAATCCAACATCAAGCGATTGTTGCGCGAGCATTCCGACGATGCCATCAAAGGCATCTATCGCACGCTGTCATGTTCCGCTAAGTCGGCGCGGCACGGGTCATGGGAAGCCAGGCGGCTAGCGGAGGTGAGGGAAGAGCTTAAACGGAGGAAGATGGTTGTATGAGTGAATCCGAACAAGAGTTAAATGATTTGCGCCAGCGTAACGACGTTCTAACTCAGGACGCTGATAGATGGCGGAAGATTGCGGCGATTCACAATGCCAACTACGAGGCGGCGAAATCGGAGTTGGCGAGAGTTAAGAAACTGATAGAACAAAAGGAAAGGAAATAAAATGAAAATGATTGAAGTGAAAAAGCGGTGCTATCCGCCTGAGCAAATATCCGACATGGTGAAATACCTACAAGGACTGCTGGATTCAATACCGGAGGACAAGCGGGCAAATGCGCGATTTGAGATTGATTGGGATGGTTCGGAGTGTTACTTCGTTTACGAGCGCGAAGAAACGGACAAAGATATTGCATTGAGAGCAAACCTCGCGACCCGCGATATTGAGGCGCTTCAAAGGAGAATCGCTGCTATAAAGAACAGCAACAAAGACATACAATTATGAGCAACAAGCCCGAAGTAACAAACGCCCGCATGAGCCAATTCATCGTCACCACAGTTGACCAGGTGCGCGAAACACTGGAAGAGAGATCGGACGATATTCTCAAGGCGTGGCAAGAGACAGTCCAAGAGTCCGTTGACGGCGGGGATGATTTTCCCAAGCTGAAGGTCGCGTTTGGGACCGTGGTTGACCTGGAAGCCAACAAGATAGAAACGACGCTGCGGTTCACTTGCGCGTATAAGTCAACGATTTCCACTCCGATAGAAGATCCAAACCAAACCGAACTGCCGTTATGACAACATACATAGGCATAGACCCAGGCAACAAGGAGAGCGGATGGTGCGTAATTCAAAACGGGAGAATTGTTGGCAGCGGCGTGATGGAAAACAACTCGATGCTTGATTCATCAATGATGGATATTCCGTGGCCTAACACTATGGCAATCGAGTGGATTCAGTCAATGGGCATGGCGGTAGGCAAGGAGGTTTTCGAGACGTGCCTTTGGGCCGGTCGGTTCGCGGAACGCGCCAGGTGTCCAGTCAGACTGATTCCGCGCGGACAAATCAAGCTCCATCATTGCGGATCGTCACGCGCCAAGGATGCCAACGTATGCCAGGCTCTGCGGGATAAGTATGGGGAGAAGGGAACAAAGAAGGCGCCGGGATACTTCTACGGAGTCAATAGCCATGCTTGGCAGGCGTTCGCAGTTGCCGCGTATTGCTTGGAAGGCGGCAAGAGTGCCGGGGAAATCGGGATAAGAACGGGCGAATGCGGAAGGGTTAGGAATTTATGAACTACGAACAATTCATCGAACGAAAATCACAGCTTGGGGGCGAGTCCGGCTTTGAACCGCTATGGATGCCGGATTTCTTATTCCCGTTTCAGCGATCATTAGACGAATGGGCAATCCGTAAAGGACGGGCAGCTATCTTCGCAGACTGCGGACTTGGCAAGACTCTAATGCAATTGGTTTGGGCGGAGAACGTAGTTAGAAAAACCAATAAGCCGGTTTTGATTCTTACACCGCTGGCAGTGGGGTCGCAGACGGTTAGAGAGGGCGGGAAATTTGGAATAGAATGCAAGCAGTCGCGGGACGGGTCGATTGGATCAAAGATTGTTGTTAGTAATTATGAGCAACTCCACAAGTTCAACCCTGATGATTTCTCCGGGTTGGTATGCGACGAATCATCCATCCTGAAACACTTCACCGGGGCAACGCAAAAGCAGGTGACGCGATTTTCCAACAAGCTGCCATACCGACTGCTTTGCACCGCCACGGCAGCGCCTAACGATTACACGGAACTTGGCACGTCAAGCGAGGTATTGGGGCAGCTTAATTATTCTGAAATGCTCACGCGGTTTTTCCGCCAACTTGACGACAAGGGGCAGAAAAAGGAGCTTCGCGACCAAGCGGCTAACGAAAAGGCGGCAAAACATTTCCAACGGCTGTCATTCCGCGTTTCTCAAACCATCAGCCAATACAGGATCAAGCATCACGCACATGACGCGTTTTGGCAATGGATTTGCTCATGGGCCAAGGCGTGCCGAAAGCCGTCGGACATTGGATTTGATGACACCGGATTTGATTTACCGGAACTCATAACACGCGACCATGAAATCACCCCAGCGACACCAACGGAAGGATTCCTTTTCACCATGCCAGCATGCGGACTTGGAGAAGAGAGGGATGAGCGCAGGCGCTCGCTGGGGCAGCGGTGCGACCTGATTGCAGACCTCGTTAATCACGACCGCCCTGCTGTAGTTTGGTGCCACATGAACAACGAGGGGGACCGCTTGGAACATTCAATCAAGGACGCCAAGCAGATAGCAGGAAGAACACCGGATGAGGAAAAGGAAGAGCTTTATGACGCCTTTGCATCCGGTCAACTTCGCGTGCTTGTCACCAAGCCTAAAATCGGGGCATGGGGATTGAACTGGCAACATTGCAACCACGTTGTGACGTTTGCCTCGCACAGCTATGAGCAATTTTATCAAAGCGTCCGACGTTGCTGGCGTTTTGGGCAGAAAAACCCGGTGACGCTCGACATCGTATCGACTGATGGTGAGGTCGGCGTGCGCCGATCAATGGTCCGCAAACAATCACAGGCGGACGCGATGTTTTCGGAGCTGGTAAAGCACATGGACAGCGCATTGACGATCAAGAGAGAAAGAAAAGACAACACTAAAACCGAACTACCAAAATGGCTGTAATAGAACAACTGCTAACTGATAAATACGCGCTATACAATTCCGATTGCATGGCAGTGATGAAAGACCTAAAGGACGAATCCATTCATCTTTCCGTTTATTCCCCGCCGTTTGCCGGGCTATACCAATACTCCAGCGACGAACGCGACATGAGTAACAACGTGAGTTATGAGGAGTTCCTCATCAACTACGGATTCTGCATCGGCGAGATCGCAAGACTCACAAAGCCGGGAAGGGTAAGCGCCGTGCATTGCATGGATATCACCACCGGAAACAGCGGGTGCGATCACTTGCGGGACTTCCCTGGAGCGATCATCCGGCTGCATGAGGACCGCGGAATGGAATACATCGCCCGTTACCACGTCTGGAAAGAGCCGTTGACGATCCGCAACCGCACCATGATGAAAAGCCTGAGTCACAAGCGGGTTTGCACGGACTCAACGAAGTGTAGTATGGCAAACGCGGATTATCTTCTGATTTTCCGCAAGAAGGGAGAGAATCAGATTCCAGTGACGCACGAGCAAGGTCTTTTGTCCTATGCTGGAGAGCGTCACGTCCCGGATGAATTGCTTCAATGGCGCGGATGGGCTGGAAGCCAACTCCAGAACCGTTATTCGCAGTGGGTTTGGAGGCAATACGCGGATGCGTTTTGGGATGATGTGAGGATTGATCGCACGCTTCCCTTTCGCGCCGCCAAGGACAAGGACGATGAAAAACACGTCCACCCGCTCCAACTCGACGTGATAGAACGTGCCTGCGTCCTTTGGAGTAATCCCGGCGAGGTTGTGCTAACCCCGTTCATGGGCGTAGGAAGCGAGTGCTACGGGGCGGTGTTGAACGGGCGCAAGGCCATTGGAATTGAACTCAAGGAAACCTATTACCGACAGGCTGTGCGCAACATGGCCGACGTGGAAAACCACACCGAACAGGACTTGATACCGATGAAATTTGACCCGGCTGGCGAGTGAAGCGCAACCCCTCCAACATTCCCGCTTGACCCAGGCATTAAAATCCGATACAAAAGGCGCGTCGCAAGCGACCGTCGTCTGAGAGCCGATGAAACCGAACTTACAAATCTTGCCCGCCCCATGCTCCCGCCCTTTGCGGGAGGCTCTCACATGGAGGCGGGCGACTTTCATCCGATGAACTGGCTTAACCTACCAGTGGCAATCATCCACTCCCCGCAATATGTCGGGTCTGATCCGGTGCATCGCGCCACATGGCTGAACCTGTCGGCATACTGCGCCTCGCAAGAAAACGGCGGGACGATTGAGGATTGCCGGGATTGGAAATGCCGCCGCTGGCAGCAGACCTGCGGAGTGACGAAAGCCGAGGTTGAGGACACTTGCGAGCTTTGGGGTTTTGAGGGCCGTTCGCTGGTCATTTGGGGCTACGATTCCGACAAGGAAATCGAGGTGGCAGCCAAGCGCAAAGGCGGCAAAACCGGAGGCTTGAAGCGGGCGGAAAACGAGAGATCGAGGCAGGCGGAATTAGCGGCTTCAAGCTCAGCTTCAAGCTCAGCTTCAACGGAAGAGAAGAGAAGAGAAGAGAAGAGAATAGAAGAGAAGAAAGAAAGCTCGCTGCGCTCGCTTGGCGCGTGCGCGTGCGACACCCCGCCGATTTACGCCGATTCCATGCCAACGGAAGCCGCCGCCGATATGCTGGCGATGGAAGGGCTGATCCAATCCATGCGCCCTGGATGGAAGGTCGCGCTCTCCGACGCCGAGCAACAGGCGATGATGAGCAACGCCAGGTGCATCTCCTCAATCGACTCCGCCGGGTGGAACGTGATGCGCGATTACCTCGCCGCCAGACTGCCCGAGGGGATGCCGGGATACCAGCCAAGGAGCCGCCTTAAATTCATCGAAGCGCTTCCTGACGTCCACAACTACGCCGGGGAGTGGCGGCGCAAGCAGGGCGAGGCGAGAGGGCGCCGGACGATTGCGGCAGTCACCGCGCCGAGGTCGATTCCGCGCAACGAGCTTGCCGAGGTTTTCGGAAGTCAGAACAGCCGAGATCACCCGCCGCAGGTCGGGTGAATCGACCTGTTCGCAACAAACCAAGCCATGAAAACAAACCGCCGCCGCAAGACAGACGCGAAAACCGACGGCCACGGGCTTTCCGACGGCGACCTTTTCGAGCGCAAGATGCGCGTCATTGGCCGCAGCGTGGGACGGGCTTGCGACGAATGGCTGGAAAGGAAAGGGATCGTGACGGTGGATTTCATGGGACGGACCAAGGAAGATAGGGACGATGGATGCAACAGAATAATCTCGGGCGAAAGCCAACAACACAGAAAACAACACAAGAAACAACATGAAAAAAGCAATAGTGACACTGACAAGCGCGAGTCCTTACTCGCAATCGCGGCAATACTCAGCCGACATCCCGAAACTTGAAAAGGAATCATCCGCCGACTACGACGCCCGCAACTGGCGCGAGCATCAGCATTACGACAAGAAAACCAAGGAAGTTTACATCCCGCCAATGGCGTTCAAGAATGCGCTCATGGAATGCGCCCAATACCTCGGCGAGAAAATCCCCGGCAAGGGCAATGCGACATGGACCAAGCATTTCACCGCCGGGATTCTCGTCACCGATCCGCTATTGCTTGGCGTGAAGATGGACGAAACCGAGGGGGAAACATTCTCATGCCACGCGGACGGCAAGCGCGGCAGCGGCACCCGCGTCCCCCGCAAGTTCCCCGTGATTCACGAATGGGAAGCCAAGGCGACTTTTTACATTCTTGACGAAACCATCACGAAGGACGTTTTCACCCGCTACCTTGTCGAAGCCGGGAAGTTCATCGGCGTCGGCAGGTTCCGCCCGCGCAACGGCGGATTCTACGGGCGTTTCCATGTCGGGGACGATCTGACATGGGAGGATTGCTGATTTTCTCCACGCCACAGCACACCACCACACACCACATCACGCCACACCACAACGCAACACGACAATCAGTTTCCAGCGCCTCACGGCACACCACTCCACCCCACACCACAACACAACACGACACTCCACGACACAACGCAACATCCCCTCTCACCCAACAAAAAACATGACAACAGACATCAACCCGGACCAAACAATCGGACGCGCATTAGCCGAAACCGAATTACTAACCAAACACCTCGCAACCGCCCAAATCGGTCAGGTGTTCACCTATCAGGAAATGAACGCCGCCTGCAAGGATGACGTTCAAGCCCGCAACACGATCCTGCAAACCGCCAAGCGCAACCTTATGAAGCCGCCGCACGGCATGGTTTTCGGGACAATCATGGGAGTCGGCATCAAGCGGCTTTCAGACGAGGAAATCCCGGATGAGGGAGCGATGGCGGTCAAGCGTTCGCGCAACATTTCCCGCAAGGGTTTGAAAAAGATGAATTGCGCCGACATTGGCAAGATGCTGCCGGAGACGAAAATCAGGCACATAACCACAAAGACGATTCTCGGGCTTTTCAACGGGTCGGGCTCGCGCAAGGTTCACGCCCTTGCCGAGCGGTCGGCGCGGACTTCCGACAATTTGCAGATTGGCAGCGTTGCCGATTTGTTCGGTAAGAAATGATTTCCAGCGCCTCACGGCACCGCACGCCACGGCACAACACGCCACCCCACGGCACGCCACCGCACAACACGACAATCAGTTTCCAGCACGCCACGGCACCACACGTCACCGCACGCCACGGCACAACACGCCACCCCACGGCACGCCACCGCACAACACGACAATCAGTTTCCAGCAC
>Ga0209083_1001015_pt1 | contig 34806 bp, 29 predicted proteins | sample AM7aDNAmetaG_FD_184132 | JGI IMG/M metagenome (GOLD analysis project Ga0209083, IMG submission 184132) | Freshwater microbial communities from Finland to study Microbial Dark Matter (Phase II) - AM7a DNA metaG (SPAdes) (version 3) | ecosystem: Environmental > Aquatic > Freshwater > Lake ... | reverse complement strand
AGTTCGGAGTGGAGATATGCGGTTTGGGCTTTGTACTGGACCCGGTAGCGGCGCATCTGGAGATCGGGATTGTACCAGGACTCGATATCCTGTGGATCCATGAGTCCGTCGGTAGCGAAAATGAGATTCTGCTGAGTAGTAAAGAGAGCACGATGAGGCTGAATGCCATTCTGGTAGGTAGCGATCCAGGTATCCCAGTCGGGACGGATGAGAACCGGATAGCCTTCATACGAAGGAACATTTACTCCATTCAGCATCATGGTAAGCGGAAGATCGCCGGTTTTATTCTTGATCGTATGGACCAGGTTCCTCCACATCGAGCGGGTGACCATGAACACCAGAGGAAATTCAAACATTTCGGGACGGGCCATATCAATCATTTCTTCGAGGGTTGCATCGGCCTCGCCGGAAGCCAGAGCGCCTGCCTTAACGGCAGCCACAGTTCCGGAAGCTGCAAAAGAACCCCCGCTGTTAGCCACGGCTGTAAACGTGAAAGACTGGCCTTTGTAGCGACTGACCACCTTGATTTGGGCGCCGGAAGGATTGGTCACGATGACGCCGTTGATCCCGGCACGAGCTTCAATAGTGGCTTTGTGAGTGGTAAGCCAGGCAGCCACAGTAGCCGAAGCGCTGGAAGCATAAGCCTGGGTATATTCCACTCCATTGATCGTAACGGTAATCAGGGTATCCGTTGCACCATAGGTATAGGTGAGGATTTTCTCAGCTTTCACCGCAGAGGTCGCCGAATCAACGACCACATGCTGGGCAGAAGGAATGGTACCGGCATAGAGATTGACCAGAAAATGCGAAAGGAAACCGGTATAGCCCGAGAAATTGGTATCGACCGTACCGGTGGGGATTCCAGAAGACAAGGTTTCCTGGACCGGATTGCCGAAAAACATCTGGCGGATCAGGTCCTGCTGACCGGCCTGGGCAATGATCGGCAACATGATCTTGTTCCAGATATCGGGCTCCTTCATCCGCTCGATATCGTCCTCCTTATAGCCGGTGGCCAGCAACTGTTCCACGATGGATCCCCAGAAAGCCCGGGCATTCTGCTCGAACTCCATGGCCATGGGAGCCACGGTGATGGACTGGGTAGAGAGAGCAAAGGTGCCGGTAGGAGTGAAACCAGGAGCAGCTTTGGGTTTAGTAATAAACGAAGGACGGGAGATCTTGTTCAGAAGCTCGGTACCCTTGACGTCGGTGCGGACCGTGATGGCGCCCCGGATATCTTCGCCCATGAAGAAGGGGCTGACGAAAAACTCACGGATGGATTGCTTGGTGAAAGCGGGGCTGATGGCGTGGGAGAAGATGTTTGACATGGCGGATGAGGATTGAAGAAATGAATATCGAATATTGAATAACGAATGTTGAATGTCGAATGAAAGATGAGGCAGGATGCGGGATGCATGATGGGGTGTTACTTTTTGAGTTTGTCTTTGAGGTGGATGGGCATTTCCTTTAAAAGCTGTTTACCGAAGGTTTCTTCGGTGGGGCCGACTTTGAGCTGGGGATCGGCGCCTTCGACGGTGGTGGGCCGGGCTTTGAGCTGGTCCTGAAGGGTGGTGATCTGATCCTGGAGAGCGGAAAGCTGTTTCTGGTGATCGGCTTCCAGGGTTGAAATTTGTTTCTGATAGTCTGCTTCGAGTTGTTCGACGGTCTGGTTATAGTCCTTCAGAGCATCGGCATTGGCTCCATCAGGAGCTGGGTTCAGGAGGTTTTTAAGCCTTTGGAAAAGTTCCTTTTTCATGGTGTTGTTGTTTGAAAAGTATTTAAGCATGAATTCAATGATGGTGTCGGGTTTTTTGGCAATGAGCCAGGCAATGGCCGGGTTATCATCGAGGAAGCGGGTGGCCTGATAAGAGAAGGAATCCACTGCAAAGAGAGAATTCGTGGCTGCAGGATCATCCACCAAATCGGTGGCCAGAAGATCCTCGATGCGAGTGGCAGGGTATTCCTCATCGATGATCACCGATTCGCCCGGTATAAAGGCAATCGAAGCCCCGAACATATCCGGGTTGTTTTTGGCCATCTTCAGGATATACGCATGGAGGTTCCCGGAAGGAGATTCCTTACAGACCTCATCGAGATGCAGATCACCATACACTTTATCCCCCTCGATCTTAAAATTCTTAAAGCGGCCGATGTAAGTGCCAAACGAAGAGTTGCACATATTGGGGTGACCAAAGCGGGCCTTGATCCCATTCTCCTTTTCGTTACCGAGTTTTTCAATCTGGGCCAGGGTAATGGCGTCGATCTGCTCGAAGTAGGATTTGACCTTACCCACCTGGGCGACAATGACCTTGTTGAGAGTGCCTGTAGCTTCGTCGACACTGGAAACAGAAAAGGCGATGGGAGGAGTGGAAAAGGACTTCATACCGTCGATAAAAATTGATAGCCACAAACATACAAATGACTTAAAGTAATTGTTTAGTACATGTTGGCAAAAAGTTGCATGATAGCTTGTTATAATACAGATTCATTCATATTTTTGTAAAAAATGGCTATATGAATCCGGAAACCGAAAAGGTGATCGTTGACCTGAGAGAACGTTGCGGAATCGAAGTGGAACAACTCGTGGTAAAAGGATTACTCCCTGTAAGCCAGGCTAAAAAATGGCTGGTGAAGGAACTCTATTTTACCTATGCCCGCGAGGGAAAAACCCTGGAAAAAGGAGGAATGACTTATACACAAATCAAGAATGAGCTGAGCGATTGTTACGGAGTCTCGGTAAGCACGATTGAGAAACTGGTTTACAGGAAATCATGAGCTTTCGACAAATAGCGAAAATTGCATATAATATTCTGAAATATATAGAAATACGACAGCATGGAATCGAAAACAAACACCCGGCATAAATTCAAGCCCGGTGAAGGGGGAAGACCCAAGGGATCACCTAATAAAATCACCTCAGAACAAAAAGAGCGCATAGAATGGGTCCTTGAATTGCTGGATGAGACCCTTGAAGACAGCATCAGGAAGCTGAAACCGAAAGACCAGGTTGATCTGTGGATGAATCTGCAGGAATATATCCGCCCGAAGCTCCAGCGGATGAACGTTGACCTGGGACCGGCTCAGGATAAACTCACCAAGATCACCTTTGAAGTAATCCAGAGCAGCATGCTTGCCGACGGAACAGTTAAATCCTTACCCCTTGGAAAAGACCATCAAGGTATCGACCGTATTCAGGAAAAACTATGAAGCCGGGACCAAGATCGTCGTGAACCAGGGCGGAAGCCGGTCGGGAAAGACCTTTTCGATCCTGCAGCTGCTCATCCTGGTGAAGGCCTTTGAAGGAACCGACATGGTATTTTCGATCGTGCGCCGGAGCATGCCGGCCCTGAAAGCATCAGCCATGCGGGACTTCTTCGAGATCCTCAGGATGGCCGATTTGTATGATGAACGAAGCCACAACAAAACTGAGAACACCTACCAGCTGAACGGAAACCTGTTCGAGTTCATGAGCCTGGATCAGCCCCAGAAGAAACGAGGCGCCAAACGAGCCTACCTGTTCATCAACGAAGCCAATGAACTGAGCCTGGAAGATTGGGTCCAGCTTTCACTTCGTACCGAGAAGCAAATCTTCCTTGACTTCAACCCCTCCATGGACGAACACTGGATCTATGACATCGTCATCCCCCGGAAAGACTGTACCTTCATTCATTCAACCTACCTGGACAATATCCAGTTTTTACCTCCGGAACAGGTGAAGGAAATCGAGAACCTGAAACAAGTTGATGAAAATTACTGGAGGATCTATGGCCTAGGCGAGATCGGCCAGATCACCGGCCTGATCTTCACTAATTGGAGGACCATTGATGCCTGGCCTGAATCCTGCAAATGGATCAGCTACGGGATGGATTTTGGATTCTCCAATGATCCGACTACCCTGATCAAGGTGGGATTAAGCGCAGGCGAGCTCTATATTGATGAGCTGATTTACTCCCGGGGCCTTACCAATACGGACATCTGCAAATGGATGAACCAGCTCGGCATCACCAAGGCCGATGAGATCATTGCCGATAACCAGCCCAAGTGCATTTACGAGATCCGACAGGAAGGATTTAACATCAAACCGACGTTCAAAGGTCCGGATTCGATCCTGGCAGGGATTGACATCCTGAAACGTTATCCCATGCGGATCACCAAACGATCGGTCAACCTAATCAGGGAGCTCAAAAACTACAAATGGAAGGAAGATGCCTCCGGAAAACCCCTGAATGTTCCGGTGGACCGGTTCAACCATGCCATAGATGGAATCAGGTACGCCTGCATGGGGAGATTGTTTATGGGGAACCGGCTGATCAAGACGTCAAGGCACCTGAGGTGATCCGTGATCCGGAAATCGGAATCAGGATTTAAACAGGATTTTCATCAGGTTAGAATAGAATACATCATTAAATCAAAATCGTAGGCAACAATCAGCGGAGAAATTTTTCGCTTGCAAGGCTGCTGGTCATTTTTTTACCATTAAAAGAATCAATGCTTCAAAAAAATGACAGCACCCAACGGGCACCGGCCTTGCGAGTAGAAAAATTTTGAAGGTAGATTTGACGGAGATTATGATTTAATTCCCTTGGGGGTTGCGCACCCGCCACGTTATGAAGCCCGAGGGACGAGGGCGAATAAGGTGGCAAGGGTGGTTGGCTAAACTTCAATTGTAGCAAGTCCAGGTTGCGTTTTTTCAACGCTGCCTGGCAGTGGACTTGGCTGGCGTACCTGCTCAATCGAAGCTGATGAGGCGATGCATTCACCGATGCTGGCAAACGGCAAAGGGATAGGCAAATAACGCTTTAAAGTACCGATTATGGAGGGTGAGCGGAAGGCACGAAGCTCTTGCATTCGACGTCAGGAGAGTGCAGGGCGAGTGCCGATAGCGAAGGCCCGGAATAATTCGGTAGCTTTAATGGGTTATGATCAAGGTGAGAATGCGTTGCCGGTACTCGTGGTACTGATGACCGGGCATTTCGGATGATGCTGGGCCAGGATTCCGGGCCATGGTGGGCCAATGGGAGGCGCACTAATGGCATTGCGAAGGATGAGCATATGCCAAGGGTGCGCAGGTAAATTTGCGAACTGAGAAAAGTAAACAAACCAACCGGCGTTGTTTTCAACGCGTGTTGGTGCGGGAGTTGGATGGGATTCCTGCCGGAAATACGGAGGATGATTGCTACGAAGGGCTCTCGTCCGGCCCGTCGAAGCTGGAGGCAGGGCATTTGCCGGTTTTTATATCCGGGGGGATGTTAAATTTGGTGCGTTAAGCAATACCGTTAATTACCGAATAATGAAGCAGGGACTGAGATGGTTGCACGGCAGCCTTTTCTTGCTGCGGTGCAAGCTCGAAAGGCCCTGCGATGAGGGAGTGGAGGGCTTTCATGGGAGCGGAGTGGAGCGTCCGGCGCGAAGCGTCGGGTGTGAAACGGAGCGGACATTGAAGCCCGGAAACGACCGGCTGGTGTTGGCAGGTATTGCTTAATGCACCTTTATCGAGGCAAAAATGCGCTGCCGATATTCTTGTGCTTCGAACTCAATTTTACTCGTATTGCCTGCCGGATAAGCACCCTCTCAATCTTCTCGTTAAGCTAACGTTTTATTTAACATAATGTGATTATATGTAAAAGGGGATCAGACCTGGAGAGAATTTGCCGCCGGGATTATGATGTTTACCTGAACAATGGATTTTATCAGGAGCAACGCCCCTTTTCGCATATAATATCATGTTATGTTAAGTAAAAACGGACTCGTGGTACTGAGGGAAGGGAAATGCTTGTTACTTGGGCGGGCTGGGCAACTGGACGCGTTGGATTTAACCGTTTAACTTGCGAGAAGTGCTTCATTGACATCTTTGCCGGAACAGATCTTGCAAATAGACGATTTATACACCGGGTGCGAGGAACGAAGCACCGGGTGTATACCTAATTGAAGGAACCGGAGCAACGGCTAAGCCTGAACGAATGAGCGGTGAAGCCGTGAGGAGCTTGCGACGAAACGGAGCGGAACCGCCGAATGAGTGAATGGATTAGCGGTTGCGGAGGGAGGTTGTTGATTATACTTTGAAGTACTTTTGTATTAACGCCTTTAATTTCTCCTTATCAATGGGTTTTGAAATATAATCATTACATCCTGCCGAAATTGCCTTTTCCCTGTCATCTGTAAGTGCATCGGCTGTTTGGGCAATAATGATGACATTCATATTAAATTGACGTATTCGACGTGTAGTTTCTAATCCACTCATGTCAGCCATCCTGATATCCATCAGAACCAGATCCAGGTTGGGATGATTACGGCAAACCTCAATAGTTTCATTTCCTGTTGTTGCATGTAAAAGTTTATGGCTATTCTTGTTGAGTATGCTAGTGATGAGGAAATCTGATGTCTCATCGTCTTCGGCAATAAGTATTTTCAGGTTTTTAATTTGACCTGATTCCTCTTCTATCGGATGAATATTCTGATTATTGTTTTCAACTTGTTTTTCAGTGATGTATGGGATGGTAAAATAAAATTCTGAACCTTGGCCCTCTTCACTTTCAACCCATATTTTTCCGCCCAGCATTTCCACAAAGGCTTTCGAAATTGATAATCCCAAACCTGTGCCTTCATTCGTTTTGGAACTTATCTTACCTCCTTGCCTGAACCGCTCAAAAATGATATCCTTATTAGCCTCGCTAATGCCAATTCCGGTATCTTTCACATAAAATTCAAGGAACACATCTCTTTTTATATATCCAAACTCTATAGAGCCTGAATTAGTAAATTTAATGGCATTGTTAACGAGATTAGTGAGAATGGCATATAATTTTTCGTTATCTGTTTTGATTATGGATTGTGCAGATGGCAATGGGCTTTTACAGGAAAAATGAATCCCTTTCTGGTTTGTCTGGTGTTTGAAGAAATTATAAGTGTCCTGGATTTTCTCATTGACATTCACCTCTGACAGTGAATTTTCCATTTGTCCGGCTTCTATTTTAGATATATCAACGATATCATTGATGATACTCAGCAAACGGTTGCCACTTCTCTGAATGACACTGATATACTTTTTTTGCTCCTCATCCGATAATTTTGGTTCTTTAAGCAATTCAGCAAATCCAAGAACGCCGTTCATGGGTGTCCTTATTTCATGGCTCATATTGGCAAGGAAGGCCGATTTGAGACGGTCGCTTTCTTCAGCGTGTTCTTTGGCAATGATTAACTCATCTTCAGCTAACTTTCTCTTTGTGATGTCGATAAAGGCTTCGAGCATTGCTTTTTGTCCGTGAAAAATTATTCCGGTGTGGTATATCTCGAAGGTTTTCCCATCCAACACGCCATTGGTTTCATTTGTTTTGGTTTCGCCAACATTTATTCCGGAATGCAGCGGGCAGTCGGAACACTGTTTTTTATCATCACGGTACAAATCCCAGCATTTCTTACCCAGTGAATCATCCCCAAAATGCTGTTTAATTTTTTCACTCAAATAAAGAATATTCCCAAATTCATCAACGATATCCATTCCAAATGGAATGGTTTGCAATAGTGATTGGTTGAATTCATTGCTTATACGAAGTGCTTCCTCACCTTTTTTACGCTCGGCGATATCCAATACGATATCAGCAACTTCAGAAATCGACTGGACATCGGTTTGATCGTAATTGCTTTCTTTGTTTCCGACGCCAAGGATGGCCACAATTTTTTCATTTCTGAGTATAGGGACTACCAGTTCGCGAATGACCGGTGCATGACCCACAGGCAATCCTTTCCGATGTGGCAGTGAAAGATAGTCGTTGTGGATCACTGGCGAACGTGCAGCAATGCAATCCACCCAGACACCCGCCTGATCAATGGGGTAATGCTGGTCTTTCCCGTCTGCACTGCACATTTTCTGCAACGTATTCGTTGACCATGTTTGCAGCGAAAGCGTAACCTGGTCTTCTTCAACAAAATGAAAGAATGAAATTTTACTTTGCGAAAGGATTTCAACCGCATCAAGTGTTTTTTGAAGCAATTCATCCAAAGAGCAATGATAAGACAGTTCTAAAATTGAGTTGCGTGTTTTGATGATGCTGTCCAGGCGTTTTCTTTCCGTAATATCAACAACAGATAAAAGGCATTGTTTCCCGTTTTCAGTGGGGATGCCGGTAAGAAGAACAACCATTTGTGTGCCATCACCTGTTAACAGGGTCACTTCGCAGGTTTCTTTAGCGTTGCTTGTAAAAACCTGTTTCAGAAAGAGACCGAAGCGTTGTTTTGTGTCGCTGGAAACGAAAAGTCCAAACACCTTGTCTATGAACAGCGAGCGTTCTTTGCCAAGCATTTTGGCTCCTTCCAGGTTGAGTTCAACAATTCTACCGTCTTTTGAAAGGGAAAAATAACTGGTTGGCGAAAAGTCGTACAATTCGGTAAATTTCTCGGCTGTTAAGAGTGCAGCGGATCGGGCCAGGTTAAGTTCCTTGTTCTGTAATTCCAGTTCTATCTGGTGCACCTCCAACTCATGAATGAGTTTGAGTGTGTCATTTTCAGAAAGTGGTGAATCTGATTTTGAGATTTTTGTTATCAGCAACTCCTCTGCCTTTTGGCGGAGGTCTGAGAATTCAGATTTGTAACTTCTTTTCATTGTACCTCCTTGCTTTTCCCAAGTAATTCTTCCACCAGTTTGCGGTCGGTGATATCGCGGATCTGGCACTGGATCACCCTGATCTCATTTACTGAATAGATATTGCTGATGAACTCCACATTGATCTTTCGGCCATCGGCGGTTTCAAGTGGCAGATCTTCATACCTGACAAATTCCTTCTGCTGCAATTCCAGGAATTTATCTTTATTCGCGACGATATCTTTTAAAAACCCGATCTCCCAGATCGCTTTTTCAATAAATTGTTCTTTTGAGTATCCGAGCAATTCAATCAAAAACGGATTCACATCGGTAATCTTTCCTGTTCCGGCATCAAGGATAAGTAAACCGTCTTTGCTTGTTTCAAAAAGACGGCGATAGTGGGTTTCTGAAATGACCAAAGCCTCTTCCGCCATCTTGCGCCCGGTAATGTCTTCGATCATGCAGAGATGCCGGGGTTGTGCATTGTCTTCAACTTTCAACGGGGCAATCGTCATGTTGATCCAGGCAGTAGTCCCATCAGGATGAATATAGCGTTTGTTCATCTGGAATCTGTCTATTTTCCCGGCATTCAACAGCACCATATTATCAAGATCTTCCTGAACATCATCCGGATGCGTGATGCTCATCCAGTCGATTTGTGCCATTTCTTCCATTGTTCTGCCCGCTATTTTGGCAAACACAGGATTGACTTCGTAGATGTGCCCCGTCAGTGAATCAATCATTGCAATACCCAAAGGTGCTTCTACGAATAGTTTTTTGAACCGTTCCTCACTTTTCTGCAGTGCCTCATTTGCTTCTTTGCGTTCAAATTCCAACTTCTTGGCTATGGTTATCTCGTTGAAGGTCATAACCAGTCCGTCGATGCGGTCGTCGAGCGTACGGTACGGCATGATCCTCACCGTGAACCACCTGCCATCGTGCGTGGTGATCGCCGTTTCAAAAGGGATCAGGGTCTGGAGTACCTCCATTGCCTGGCGATCAATTTCAGGGTAAAGCAAGCTGGAAGCCAGTTCGGTAAAAGGCCTGCCGATATCGGTTTTACGCAGTCTGATGATTTCTGTTATCGAGTCGGTAAACCTGCGTACATTCAATTCCCTGTCGAGGAACAGGGTGGCGATCTCGGTGCTGTTGAGCAGGTTCTTCATGTCGTTGTTTGCAAGAACGAAATCACCGATCTTGCTCTGCAGTTCTACATTCACCGTTTGCAGCTCCTCGTTAAGACTTTGCATCTCTTCTTTTGAGGTGGTCAACTCCTCATTGGTTGACTGCAACTCTTCATTGGTTGACTGCAGTTCCTCGTTGGTCGATTTCAGCTCTTCCTGCGAGGTTTGCATCTCTTCGCGGGTGCTTTGCAAATCCTCATAACTCCGCTGCAGTTTCATTGCCAACTCCTTTACCCGGCCGGTTGACTTTCTTTTTCCGGCTGACAGGTTCACCGGATCAGGTTCAACCGCAGGTACATCGTTAAAAACGACAATGAAATTCCCTCTTATCGAATCAGGGCTTTCCATGCGCTGAACGGTAATATCCACGTACTGGGTTCCCCAGTTGATCCCTACTTTGATATTGCGAACAATAACCGGGTCAAAGCTTTGCATGGCTTTGCGGAAGGTGTTCGGCAGGACTTCGCTCAATCCTTCGCGTGCCATGGCATAAATGTTCACGTTTGTTTTCCCGGCAGGCGGTTCGAGATATTTCCCGGTCCGGCCGGTAATAAAGAGGATGTCGCCTTTGTCGTTTACCAGCACGCTGGCAGGGGCAAAGCGCTGGAGCATGATCTGTTCGGCAAGGGTCTGTATATTCTCAGTAACTTTTGCAGGTGCTATCTCCTTTGGCGCCACTCTTCTGGCGCGGGCAAAGGAACTCGGGAAATCAATGAGTTCATGTAAGGCAGGGGTTACTGTGCGTTTGAATAATTTCAACCGGGTATCCACCTCTTCAAATCCTTCTGAATGGTTTCCAAGGGTTTCGGCCGTACCGAGCAACATGATCCCTCCCTGGTTCAGGCTGTAATTAAACAGTGTGATCACTTTCTTTTGCAATGCGGGTTCCAGGTATATCAGCAGATTGCGGCAAGTGAGTATATCGAGCTTGGTAAATGGCGGATCTTTGATCACATTCTGGGGAGCAAACACCACCATTTCACGTATGGCGGTGATAACGCTGTAGCCTTCCCCTTCCACTTTAAAGAAGCGGCTTAACCTTTCGGGAGAAACATCTGCAGCGATGTTTTTTGAGAAATATCCTTTACGGGCGATCTCAATGGCATCATGGTCGATATCGGTGGCGAAGATCTGTATTGTCAGATTCCTGTGTTTCCTGATTTTTTCCAGCGCCTCCTGGAAAACGATGGCCAGTGAATAGGCCTCTTCGCCGGTTGAGCAGGCCGTTACCCAGGCACGCAGCACACGTCCGTCGGGCAGTTCACTCATCAGGTCAGGAAGAATAGTTTCTTTCAATATTATCCAGACTTCCGGGTCACGGAAAAAGCCGGTCACGCCAATGAGCAACTCTTTAAAGAGGATATCTACCTCCTTGGGATTTTCCTGCAGATAGCGGACATAGTTCTGGATCTTTTCGATCTGGTGAACACCCTTTCGCCGTTCAATGCGCCGAAACAGGGTGGTTTTTTTATACTGTGAAAAATCGTGGCCCGATTGCTCCCGCAGGAGGATGATTATTTTATCCAGGTTGCTTTGGGTTTTGCTGTCTATGTCGATTTCGGTTTTAACTGCCGGAACATATTTAAGAAAAGCGATCAGCCTGGCAGGTAATTCCTCGGCGGGTGCAATAATATCAGCAATTACGGCTTCGGTGGCGCTGCGGGGCATGCCATCGAATTTGGCTGAGGCCGGATCCTGTACCAGTACAATGCCGTTTTTTTCCTTAATGGCTTTCAGTCCCAGGCTGCCGTCGGAGCCCATGCCCGAAAGGATGATGCCGATGCTTTGTTCCTGCCTGTCGTCGGCCAGTGAACGGAAGAAAATATCAACCGGCAGCCGCAACCCCCTTGTTTCCACCGGGTCGAAGAGGTGCAATGCGCCATTGAGTATCGAGAGGCTCTTGTTGGGAGGGATCACATACACGCAGTTTTGTTTCACTTTAAGCCCGTCGGCAGCCTGGGAAACCTTCATGGATGATATTCGCTGAAGGAGTTCCGGCATGATGCCCTTATGATTTGGGTCGAGGTGCTGGATCACCACGAATGCCATGCCGCTGTCTTTTGGCATATTTGTAAAGAACATTTCCAATGCTTCGAGCCCGCCTGCCGAGGCTCCAATACCCACTATAGGAAATTGGTTATTATCGGATTTAGCCGAGGATTTTTCTTTGACAGGTTCCGGTGATTTAGGTTTATGGGGGGACATAGGAAAGGATTTTGTTGAGTCCGAGATTGGTTTAAAATGTAATTACTTGTAAAGATAGATTACAAATCAAGGAATTACTAATTTTTACCAATCGTGAGTAAGAACTGATGAAACTTAATTCGGTAACTTGATTATAAAAAGTCAAGAACACTTCGTTCAAAAGTGAAAAAGGGCGTGAACCTCCGCTTCCTTCAAGCTAATTGAGGTACCGCCAAGCACCCGAATCCAACTGAAATAGCAAAAGGAACACACCCGTTGGGTGCGTCCGCTAAGGCTATTTCTCTGGATTCTAAAATTTGGCGGTTTTCAATTAGAGAAATAATAGCAACGCAAGATCTTAATTATGTGTAAGAACGATAAATACATTTGCTGAGGTTTTAATCAAATTATTTAAAGAATAAAGCCTCAAGATTGTGATCAGTTTAACAAATATACAGCATTCATTTGTTTTCTGATCTACAAAGCCCAAATACTTAGAATACAATTAGGATTATTCTGTAAAATAGCGCTATGACCATGCATGGAAAATCAGATAGATTGCAGGCAGCAAGCGCAATACCATTCATAAAACTCATCAAATGTGTGGACAATGAGGTATATACCTCCTGCTTTTTCAATTTCCGCTTGATATTTCGCTTGGGCTTGGCTTTGACGGTCGTGGCCCCATTTGATTTCGATCTTTATGGATTTGCCCTGGATTGTGGCGGAAATGTCGGCGGATCCTTTGCTCATGGCTGAGGGGATGTATTTGACTGAGCCGATCTGTTTGCGGTGGCCGAGGATATCGGTATAGGTTTTGCGGGTGTTGATAGTGCGGCCGGTGACAGAGATGCGTTCGGCCTGACCGCCGGTGAGGCGGATGAATTTGATGACTGCGTTGGTGAGTTCGTTTGCTGAATTGGCTTTGATAGGTTTGCAATAAAGAAGATCGGGTGGGATATCGGGGTACTTATTCCTGAGGTATGCCCGGTTCATTTCGTTGAGAATCTGGATGGGGGTTGGCATTTTTTCTAACAATTACAAACGTGAATTTCTTTGTTAAGAGGTTAACGTGTTGATATTTATTTGTTTACATCATCCTAACATTATTACAGACTTTTGGGCGAACCTATTATATTTTTTATTTTTACTTCCTATTCTGTAATCCTTATAGATTCCTATTATTACTTTTATTTTGTAAGAAAATAATATAATATATTAGTATACAGATATATAAGCACTTACAAAAAATCTCACAAAAATTTTCTTCCTGCCCTTGGATTGTAAGATTGTAAGGTTTTAAAATGGAAGTTCATCGGCGGGGTTTTTCAGGTTTTCGATTTTAAGCATGCTTTTCTTTATCAGATATGGCCTTGCTGTTTTGGGCGGTTCATTAACAAATGGATTGAAATAAATCGGGTTGGCTACCGGAGTAAGGTTAAAATCATTCTTAAGAACGGTTCTGATGTAAGGCAGATCAATTTTGGAATCGTTGAAAAAGAACTTGCTCTTAATGGATTTGACGTCGGCGTAGAATTCATCCTGGGCCCAAAGTTCATTCAGGAACAAATCTTCGAACAACATGACCATGGCTTTATACAGGCTGGATTTGGATTCCTTTTTAACGTCGAGTAGCGAACTGTTTGACAATTCGGCCGGGGTGAAGCCAGAGCGGTCCCTGGAGAAGTCGACCGGAGGCAAGGTGGTGAGGTAGTGAAGGAAGGCCGGAATTTCTTTGACCATGTCGGCCTCGATGTTGTGGTTGGTGATGGACGGAATGCTGACTTTACGAATGAAAAACCTGATTTCTTCTTCGTCGATACGGGCGAACTTATCTTCATTATTGGACGTAAGGATGATTTTACCGAAGAATGGCATGCGGTATTGGCTGACGAATTTCTGGTTTACGGAGATAAACTTCTGTGTTGCCATGGATTTGACTTTCTCAACGGTAATGGCTTTTTCAATGAGGGTTTCTTCGACGGCTATGATATTGCTGCTTGCATAGGTTGAATTGAAGCCATTGATGAGATCGTCGGGGGAGATGGTTGCCATGTTGTCGCCAAATATCATGCTGAGCCAGTTTACAAAGGTGGTCTTGCCGGTTTGCCGTTCGCGGCTAACCATGACCAGGATGGGCATCAGGCGATCGGGATGGAGATATAGGATCTGCAGATACCTTAGTCCAAGGTCATATTGTTCGCCGAAAATATGCCGGATCAGAACTTCGGTCCAGTCCCAGCTGCCAAGCGTTGGCTTATGTGTGAAAGAACGATACAGATTATAACAATTATTGACTATGGGGGAATAATTCAGGTTGTCGGGAAGGATAGTAAAATCGTCGAAGCGGGCTATTCTGTCGAGAATTGCCTTGCCGTGATCCTGCTTGATTGCATCAATCTTCCATGGTTTAAGCTCGGTGCGGCTGATCCCGAAGCGGTCGGTCTTTTTAATTTTCTTGAAATAGTCGACTCCGATCCTGATATATGGGACCTCTTCATCAAAATACTTCTGTTGGATCCAGGAAATGGCTGCATTGTACGAATCGTTAAACCTTAGGCGGACGAGGATCTGAAAGGGTGAATAGTAACATCCGTTGAGAAAAGGTGGAGCAGAAGAGCTGAATACATACAAGGAGTTGTGCTTTTTGCCCCATGTGGCTGAATGCTCATTGCCCTGCTTGCCCGGGCGTTTCCAGTACTCGATGTCTTCAGTTTCATCAGTCCGAAGTTTTACCCAGCCTTTATCCTCAAGGAGTTTTTTAGCATAAGCGGAGCAGTTCCAGTTGAAGTAGCTCACGGGGTCGGTGTTGTCGAAATGAAGATCGTGAGGAAGGACGTGAGGAAGATCGTTAGGAAAATCGTGAGGGAGGACGTGAGGAAGGGCGTGGGTGAAGGTTTTGGCGAAGGTTATCAGGTAGTTGCGTTCGTCCTGGGTGATTGTTGGGATGGAATTGATTGATCCGCTGAGGATGGTGTAGTTTGGGGAGGGACAGACCACGGTATAGCCGCCTTCGCCCCGGGTTTCGATCATGGATTCTCCAGTGGGCCAGTTTGCCAATTTGCGGTTGCCTTCATAGATACTGGTCTCGTACCGATAAAGTATATGATATCCGCCCCGGGGTGAACGCTCGATAGGAGGATCATAGCGGGACAGGATACATTTTACTCCTTCATCTGAAATGAAGTGGTTATAGATCGCATCGATATCCTTCTCATGCGCATCGAAATCCATGACCTCCAATCCGCCTGAAACAGAGCCAGAAATGAGGGCCAGTCCCCATGCCTGTAAAAACAGTTGATCACAATCCTCAAAATCGGGCAGGGCCTTCTGATACTTCTCCCATTTCAGTGTTGCCCTTTTGTCGGAACTTACCGGAATTACCGATAATCCCGCGAGCAGATAGTCTTCGGCGATATTTTGCAAGGGGTTAGGCATTAGGGATGAGGGATTAGATTGAAATTAAAATGGAAGGTCATCTTCGGGCGGTTGGAATGAAACCAGGCCGGATGATTCAGGGCTGGCCTGGGCTGCTTTCATTTCGGGTGTCATGAGGTAATCGTTAAGCTGAGACTCTGTTGGTTTTTCGTGGTTCTGGATTTGTTTTTCTTCGATATAGCCGGTGATCCTGATCTTTCCGGAATCGGTGAGGCGGGCCCAGGCTGATAGGCGGAGTTCAACTCCTTTGAACTTTGCTTCGCCGAAGAAATCGGGGGAGGTTTCTTTTTTCTTGTTTTCGGGATACACTTTGATGAGGCTGAAGGTGCCTTCTTTAACTTCGAATTTATCTGCCATAGGATTGAATTTTTGATTAATAGTTAAAATGGATATTTTGATAAATACACTTCAAGCCCTTTATCTGCAATCCATACGGAGGCATTGGGGGCTATTGCCTGGACTGATTTTTTAAACAGTTTTGCATCGGAATTGACGCGGCTGAGGTGGAGAAGTACAATGTTGCGGACCTGCTTCATATCGTTTGCCTGCAGGAATTCCAGGCAGGTATCGAGGCTCATGTGTTTACCCACGGCCCGGTCGCTGGTAAGGAGGGCATCCTCATAATTGGCTTCAATGAGGATATGATTGAGGTTATTGAACTTGTTGGAGATATATGCTGCATCTGTTACGAACAGAATGGAGCCTGAAAACGGATGATTGATCAGAAAACCGAAAGTAGGCACACCATGAGGAACCGGGAAGGGGATGACTTTGAATTCACCGATCCGGATCATAGTATTGGCCTGGATTGGATGGACCCGGTGGCCTGAGATGGCAGCGGCCTGAATGGTTTCGGCTGAAGTGTAAATGTCAATACCGGCCTTGAGATAGTCAGTCGCATACTTGCAATGATCACCATGGGCATGGGTGATGAAACACCCAATGACCTTCCGCAGATCATAATTCAGGGCTTTTTTGACATCATTTAAGCGGATACCAGCCTCGATGATGAGGATCTCGAAAAAGGATTCGAGAAGATAGCAGTTTCCTGCAGATTCGCTGCCGAGGACTTTGAGTGTCATCAGAAACCAGGTTCCTTGGGTGAAACTTCCCTTTTCCACTCACGCTTGGATTCAGGTTTGGGCGAAGTGGCTGGCGAAGGTGGATCGAGAGGTTCAATGGTGGCCTCTACAGGTTCCTCTTCGGGAATTTCGATCAAATCACCCTGATTGGCCCCGGCTTCGATCTCTGCTTTTACCCTGCCGATACGACCATCTTCACCAGGTTCCATCAGCACGGAATCATCGCTGGCCGCAATCAGCAGTTTACAGGCCCGGTTGATGACGGTTTTCTTGGCCATCTCCCCGGGGAAATTGGTATGAGCCGGGCTTTTGCCTTTTGTAGGCCCCTGTTCCCATGACTTCTGGATCTGGGCCATGGTCATGATCTCGGTATTCACTGATCCGTCGTCAAAGGTCACCACCGCATAAGCCCCGATGATCTTTGAATCATCCAGGTTTTCCATACGCTGGGCATGAGACGTAATCTTTTTCATGCCGGTGGTGGTGTCGATAGCGTATTCAAATACATCACCCTTGTAAATGACCCCGGCGTATATGTTCTTCATGGAGCTATACCTGCGGGCCAGGGCTATACTTCCGGCATATTCCCTCTGCAAGGTCAGTTTATTGCCATACAGGATGAAGCTGCACTGGCGTTTGGACGGGTTGAGACCCTGAACGACCATATTAAACAAGGAATTCGCAATAGAATCAGGGGTTGATGACTGGAGGACCGGCAGGTTGGCCTTGTCTTTCATGTCCTGAAGGATTAGCCAGGCGGAGCGAAGCGCATTTTCGGCGCTGTAATCGGGAGGAAGGGCGATGCCGCCGATTTCTTTGAGGCTGTTTACTTTGGTGAGAACCTTTTCGACCATTGGTTGGTCGAACTTTTTGATTGAGTTTTCTGTTGGCATAGGAATGGGATTTTTGAATATCGAATATTGAACACTGAATGTTGAATGTCGAGTTATGTTTATTTGATTATCAGGGTTTTGTCGGTGCTGACGATAAGGTTTATAAGTTGGGATTCGGTGTGGGGGATGGTGTTTGTGGATTCGCGGTTGTCGATCCAGATGGGGGCGGTGATGCTGTAGTGTTTACTCAGGGTGTTGATAATGTCGATGCCAGCCCGGATCTTGCCGGCGCTGTTGACGTCGGCATAGGGGACGCCCTGGACCATGCAATCGCAGGCTTCTTCTATGCCACCGTTGATGAGGGTGTTGAACATCCTGAATTTGACGAGACTGAATTTGCCGTTGACCCGGGCTTCGACCATATCCATGCGGGAGCGGCTGTAGGCATCCATGGAGAATTCCTGCTTTTCGAGATTGCTGATTTGGGCGGCGAGGGATTTTTCAAGGGCCAGGAGTTCGTTGATACGGGTTTTGCCGCGCTTGATCACATCGAGATGTCCCAGGGTGACCTGAAGGTTGTAGATTTGAGACTGGAGCCGGGATTTTTGCTGTTTGAGGGATTCGAGGTTGAGCTTCGGAGTTTCGAGGATCTGCAGCTCAAGTTTTGCTATCTGCTGACGGATTTCGACGCACTGAGGGACGGAATCGGGATCAGGGTCCAGGGGAGCTGGCAGAGTTTCGGATTCGGAGAGTTGTTGGGAAAGTGATTCAAGTGATGCTGAAAGTTTATGGACTTCGGCTTTGGTAGTTTCGATATCCGCCGTGATTTCGCCAAATGTTACAGAAAGCCGGCGGCCCCGGGTGGTGATATCCGCCAGCCGTTTTGAATTATTTTCAGTGAAGGTCTGAATCATTTGTGCGGACTTCTCGGCAATGCTTTCGGGATTCAGTTCCCGTTTGCAGAGAGGACAAACAAATTCATCCTCCTTAAAAATCAATTCTGCCATACTGACCGCGGTCCATTCGGCCCTGAGCTCATTGATCTCGGATTCGATGGACGATTTGGATTGAAGCGAAACATCGAGAGCATGCTGCTCATCTTTCAACCGGTGGGAAAGAACAGAATGCTGTTGTTTCAGATCGTTGAGCTTCAGCATTTGTTCATTCCGGACTTTCTGCAGACTGGATTTCTCTTCGAACTGCATTGAATTCATGGTTTCGCGGAGTTTGAACACCTGGTTCTGGATGCACTGGATCTCTTCTGCCTTCTGCTTGTAAGCCGTGACCTGGTCGGTGATCGTATTCTCTACTTCGAGCAAGGCAGCTTGCTTTTGGGAGATATCGGCCTTGACGGCTTCGAAATCGAGCGGTTCTGGCAAACCCTTTGTGACTTCATCGATGCGGGAAGGAATCGTCTTTAACTCATCGCTGAGCTTTTTTTTGCGAACCGCAATCTCCTTACGGAAATCGGCCAGGTCCTTGCCGGAATTGAGAATGGCGGTAATATCCTTTACCTGTTCCTTATCCATGTTGCTCAGCACTTCCTTATCACTGATCTCACCGGCAATGAGGATCAATACCTGGCGGCGGTCCTGCCACTTCATCGAATTGAAATACAAAGTGGATGTGAGCAGCTTGAATAAACCTTCATTGATGAGATTATCAATCTTTGACTTGTACTCACCAGCCTGCAGGGGGACACCGTTCCACCAGAACAGAGTTTCGTGACCTGTAAGCTCCGATTGCTCAGCGCCCCGGCGACGGGTCCACTTTTCCTGGTACGTCCGTTTAAGGGTAGTCTCGATGCCATCCGCAGTCAATATCCCTTCAACAGAATGTTCAAGCATGGGTATTGCCTTGCTGGTTTCATCCAGCGTTTTGATGTTAAAGTCTTTTGCATCGTGTGAATCCTTGCCGAAAAGCAACCAGGCAAACGCATCGAAAATGGTTGACTTGCCGGTACCGTTATCGCCCTGGATATTCGTTATGGCATTCAGTTCAATGGTGAGCTGCCTTATTCCCTTGAAATTTGAGAGAGTTAGTTGTTTGAGCTGGATGTTCATGGGGTTAGGGATTGGGGGTTGGGGATTACCGGACTAGGCTGGCGATGGCGTTGGCTTTGATCTCATCGACGGTGGAACGCCTGGCTGATTTAACCCAAGCGAGGAGTTCGACTTTCGAGAAATACAAGCGGCCCCGGCGTTTCATGCAGGGAATGGCCCGCTGGTGGACATATCCATATACCGTTGGCACTGTTACGGACAGCAGTTCGGCAGCCGATTCGATGGTGAGTAGTTCATCCTTGACCGGATCGTTACTGGTAAGAAGGGATTCTTTTAAAGCTTTACGGACCTGGTTAAAGATGAGGGTTTCAAGCTCGCTGAGGGAAAGAGGGGAGAGAATAAAGTCTTGCATTGCTGATTTGATTTAAAACCAGCAGCAAATAAAATACAAAAAAAAGCGAAAAGTTCAAATTGCCTTTGCCTGATTTGCCGATCAGCAAACGAGGCAAACCAGGCAATCGAAATCCAGTGCATCGATAAGAAAGGCAAGAAAAGGGATGATGGAAACTATGATGGTCTTTTTCAGTTCGTTGAACAGATAGGAAAATTCCTTTGGTGAAGGATTAACATGCGTGATGGTAGAAGAACTGATATCCTCGGTTTTGAAGGTATTCGTGCAGATGGACTGGATTTCGGAGATGGTAAATTTAGCTTTCTTGCAAAAGCCATAAATAGCAAGCCATTTCACCAGACTTACCACGATCAACTTCCAGCCAGGCCGGTAATCGTGCCAGGTACCACTGCCTGTGCAAAATCCTTTATCCTGAAGCTTGGCCATGACCTGCTGATAGTCCGATACGTTATTGAAGGCTTCAAGAAGGGTGTTAAAGGCGGGTTTCTTTTTCCTGCTCTCATAGGAGGTTAATGATTTGGGATTGAGAAATCCGATGGCAGGAGCTGTTGCAGGGAACGTAAGGTTATGCATCATTTTCACAAGGTAACCTTCGACAATATGCCTTAATTCGGGGCTGAAATTCTGAGGGTTCTCATGAAATCTTTGAAAGGTGGATGAAAGCCAGGTTAAGGAATCGCCACCCCGATGAATGTAAGCATCGAGCAGGTTCTGTAAAATCGCAATAATGATTTCCTCGTTGACAAAGATCTGATTAAGGCCAGTGTATAATGAAGAAAGATCAATGGTATCAAGCTGTTTAACGTGATCGTCGGTCAATTCAAGTTCGGGATAATTTTTCAACAGCTCCTTTACCGGCAGGTTTTTATCCTGGACCAATATGGTGTGATCAAGATTCATCAGTAACCCATACCTGGGCACATATTCGGCGACCTTCATAACAAGAATGGATTTGTTTATTCCGGCCAAGATGACCACCCCCGTGAATGGGGGAACAAACAAATTTATGGTGAAAGACCGAGGACTCTCTGTTGATAAAAATTATTATTCGGAAGGTTTTCAACAACAGGGCACCCTAAAAAATAATCATTACCGTGCTGGTAATAACCAGCTTGGTAAGGTTATTAACATATGACAGGCTGTTAATCGCCGGAAGAGTGATGGAAGGTTTTACCGAAATTCTTAAATATCTGTTTCGGGCAGTAACATATTGGCCCATTTCTTTTTTTCTTCGTCCTCGAAATTGGCCAGGTAGTTCTGGGTGGTTTGCTTGTTACGGTGGCCCAGGGATTCGCTGATGAACTCGATTGAGGCTCCCGATCTCTTTAATACTGTTGCAAAGCTATGCCGGGCCGTGTAAGTGGTTGCCCGGGCAATCTTAAGCTCGCTGCAGATATTCGTCATGTTTTTATTGATGGTTTGCACCGCCTGCTGGATGGCCCGGTACTCATCCTCCGGCGTCATGTCTTTAGTGAGGATGGGAAATATATACTGATCGCTGGTGCCCGGCTTATTGCCATGCAGATCGATGATGCGGCCGATTTGTTTGGTAATCATGATGTCGATGGTTGTTTCCTCATCGACCGATTCGGCTGTTTTTGCCCTGATCAGGGTAATCTTATCCCCCTTGATATTCGCGAACTTCAAGCGGGCCATATCTTTTATATTAATGCCATTGCATAGATAACTGAACAGCCAGTAATCACGGCTCATTTGCTCAATGGTTCCTTTGGCGGCAGGGTAGGAGGCAATCTTCGCAACGTCAGCCTGGGTTAAGGCCTTTTTGGTGTTCTTGCCTTTAGGGATGGTATAGAGTCCTTGCTTTGACTTTCCAAAGGGATAAAGCACCCCGACCGGTTTGACCAGGTTGAAGACTGTGCGAACATTCCGAAGGTATATTCCAACTGTGGTGCGTCCGTTCACTTTTGTGCGGGATTTGGTCTTGCCGGATTTCGTTTTCCATTCAATCACTTTGGGGGTGAGCATCCAACTTTCATAATCCTTCAGAAACTTTACTGTGACACTCTCGAATGGGAATTTTTCTTTGGCTGTAAACTCTTTAAGAGACCTCAAAGTGCATTCATAGGCAACCGCGGTACTTATACGTCCTTCCTTCCTGATATTCTCAGCTGCAACTTCCAATGACGAAAACAGATCATCTTTATCTTTGGGTTTGGCGAAGTATAAAGTCTCAAAATTTTCAAACAAAAATGGTTTCATGTTTTTAATTACCTCATCGGCCTTTGTTATGAACCCTGAAAAGATTTTGGCAATGATTTTATTCACGCCAGTTGGTTTGATACTTGTGGCATTATCAAAATCATTTTTTGATAATTGTATGGATTTGCCCGCCAAACCAGCCATTTCAGGCTCTTCCCTTTGAGGATATTTCATAATTGCCTGCCATGATTTACGCTGGTAAATGACCCGAAGATAGACCGGAAAGCGGCCATCCTTAGCAGAATTTTTTCCCAGAAATAGTAAAATTGATGGGGTTTGGATTGCTTTCATAGAGGGAAAATTTTTCAAACATTTTTCAAACAAATGTACAAAAAACAACAAAAAACGCTTTGTAAAGTTTTAAACAATTTGACATTAACATACTGTTATAGAGATATTTAAACTGTTTTACGAACTTTTACAAAATATCAAAAAAGGGTAGTTTTTCGACTACGGATCAGAAGGTTGGGGGTTTGACTCCCTCCGGGGTCACAAGATAATCAGCCACTTACAAATAAAATGTAGGTGGCTTTTTATTTTTTTGCATACATCCAACAGGCCGGAATATTCAGGGGGTGACCTGAATTGAACTTTTCCGGACAGAAATATAATTGGCTGGCAACGAAAAAACTTATCTTTGAGGGTACATCCTGCTGGTAACAAATATGCAGGTGGATATTTACCGTGAAAATCAGGGATCGTTTATGGATTTAAACAAACAGGAAATTTATGTTTACCGATGATATTCTAAAAACAAGAAAAGAAATTAAGAGATTTTTCATTGCAGGCTTCTGGACTTTGCTGTTGGAAACTCTTTTATGCCTGTATATCGCGTATATTTCAAATTCTGTTATCATTTTTACTTTCATGCTGCAAAACTCCTTATCGCTCATAGTTTATTTTTTCGCAATAATTGCGCTGGATCTTTCCATAAAAGACAATTCTTATAAATTTCCATATGGAACCGGAAGACTGGAAAATTTTATAAGTTTTTTTCAGGCCGGCCTGAGCTTGCCCGGTGCGGGAATTGTCCTTTATTCTATATGGAAAACTTCAGTTAATGCCCCGCCAACAATCAGTTTTGGATACACACAAATAGCTTTTCTTTACATCAATCTCCGCCTGGTCATGCTAAAATGGTGGGCTAATTCGATTATGAAGCGGTCTGACGCTTACTCTCCGATCCTGAAAGCTTACAATGTATATTACACGATCTGTCTCATTGAAACGATATTATCTGCAGTTTCCCTTCTGGTAGCACTCTATCTTCAGCATTCCCACATGGTCCTCCAGGCGAGAATCATCGACATTTTGCTTTCGGTTATCGTCGCAACCTATTGGATTGTCAATTCACTGAAAGTAATGAAAGAAAACTTTGAAGCACTGATCGATCTGCCCTTAAAAGAGGCTGATCAGTTGATGATTATGAAAACCCTGGCAGAACAATTCAATCAGTATGAAGGGATTGGCTACATTTATTCCAGAACCAGCGGCAGGCAGAAGATTATCGAGATAGAACTGAATTTTTCGAAAAACAGAAACTTATCCGAGATAGCCGATCTGCAGGAAGCGATGAAAAACCGTCTCGCACAGCATTTCTCCGATGTTAAATTCAATTTAATTCCTGTTATCAAATAAACTTGCCGTATTTAATAATTATGCAAGGGACAGCAGATTATCCCCGTTTATAAGGATACCACCAGGGCTTTTCCTTCTGCACAAAATCCCAGTGCACGTGTTTAGTCTCCATAAATTCCTCCAGGCCCTCCAGCCCAAGCTCGCGTCCCAGGCCGCTCATCTTCATGCCGCCGAACGGTCCTGCGTCGTTATCGGTCAGGGGGTCGTTGATCCAGATGCTTCCCGCCTTGACCTCTTCGAAGAAAGTCTTTGCTTTTACTGCGTCGCGGGTGAAGAGGACGGCACCAAGGCCGTATTGAGTCCCCTGCGCAAGGCGGATAGCCTCGTCGAAGTCATTGTAGACCATAACGGGCGCCACCGGTCCGAAGGTTTCTTCGCTCATCACTCTCATTGAGGACGTGACATTGGTCAGCACCGTTGGCTCGTAATAGTATCCCTTCTGAAATCCCGCAGGTCGCTTGCCTCCGGCCAGTACGACTGCCCCCATCTTCCTTGCCTCCTCAACATGTTCCTCCACTTTGCGCCGGTAGTGGTCGCGTGCCAGTGGCCCGATGTCGGTGGTCGGCTCTATACCGGGACCAAGCCTTAGAGTGCCGGTAAAGTCTACCAAAGCTTCCAGAAAGCGATCTGCAATAGAGCTCTGTACATAGATGCGCTCTGAGGATGTGCAGACCTGGCCTGCATTGAGGTAGGCTGCCCAGGCCACCGCCCGTGCTGCCACCTTAACATCACTGTCTTCGCAGACTACGAAAGGATCTTTGCCTCCAAGTTCCAGCGTGACTTTCTTGAAACTTTCGGCACATTGGCGGGCGATCTTTCGTCCCGTCCCGGTGCTGCCTGTAAAAGCCACCACATGCGTACCGGGATGGGTAACCAGAGCATTGCCGATTTCTTCGCCAGAGCCGGTGACGATATTCACTGCGCCCGGCGGCAGCACTTCGAAACACTCGCTAAAGGCCAGAGTGGCGAGTGGTGTAATACTGCTGGGTTTAATAATGACCGTATTGCCGGCGGCCAGGGCCGGCGCCACTTTCCATGCCATCAGGAGCAGGGGATAGTTATAAGGTACGATGCATACCACTACCCCATAGGGCTCCTTCAGCACCATCGACAACTGGGTGGACTCGATGCTGGGAATGACCCGTCCCCGGCTGTTGCGCCCTATTTCTGCATAGTAGTGGAAACAGGCCACACACCACCCTACTTCGTCGATGTTTTCCTTGAGTGGTTTGCCTCCTTCCAAGGTCAGGAGGCGTGCAATCTCTTCAGTCCGTGCTTTCAGCCGGTCCGCAACTTCGTGCAGGAGTTCGCCACGTGATACGGCGGTCATACGGTGCCAGATCCCGAAAGCTTTTTTGGCAGCCACAACAGCCGCATCAGCATCCCCACGGCTGCCGTCCAGAACCTGCTCAAAAACCTCCTCGGTGGCAGGATTGATGATATCAATGGGCTCCCTGTTGACCTGGCCCATCCATTCGCCTCCGATCCAGTGTCGCTTCATGGTTTGTTTGTGTCCTTTCTCTATTGTTTGTATTTATTCCGGGCGCTCGCTCTGCGTTTTGAAGGTGAGGCTGGTTTACCGCGGCCCTCTTGCACCTCCAGGAGTGTCTCATGGAGTATTTCAAGTACCCGATTTAAGTCATCATGGGGCATGGCCAATGGTGGCTCGATTCGAATAACCCGCGCATTGAGCATCGTCCCTGCGACCAGGACTCCGCGGTCGTAGAGGCCCTTCGCGACCTCAAAACCGATATCGTCATCTGGAAATTCCATGCCGATCATCAACCCCTTTCCACGAACTTCAGAAAGGATATCCGGGAACTCACAGGACAACTGTTGCAACCTCTTTAGGAAATGGGCGCCGGTGCTGGCCGCTTTCTCCGGCAGGTTCTCGGACAGTGTTACATGGATGGCGGCAATGGCTGCTGCACATGCCAGTGGGTTGCCCCCGAAGGTTGATGAGTGCAGGAAGGGATTCGGGATCATCTTCTGCCAGATCTTTGCATTCGACATGAAAGCGCCTGCCGGCATGATTCCGCCTCCGAAGGATTTTCCTATGCACAAAATATCGGGTATAACACCCCAATGTTCTGAGGCCCACAGTTTGCCGGTTCTCCCCATGCCTGTCTGTATCTCGTCAAGGATAAGCAGACAGCCGTAGTGATTGCACAGCGCCCTAACCTCCTGCAGGTAGCCGTCCGGCGGAAGAATTACGCCACCCTCGCCCTGGATGGGTTCCAGCAGCACAGCTGCTACGTCTTCGCCGACCTTGTCAAGCGACCAGAGCATTTTCTCGAGTGAATACAGGTCTCCAAACGGGACATGGTGGAATGCCGGAACCAGAGGGAGAAATGCCTTGCGAAAATCTGCATTCGCTGTTGCCCCAAGGGAGCCCATCGACTTGCCATGGAACCCATCCACTGCAGCAATGTAGTTTAGTCTCCCGGTGTGAAGGCGCGACAGCTTGAGAGCGCCTTCCACTGCCTCCGTGCCACTGCTGGTTAAGAAGGAGTACTGAAGGTCCCCGGGGGTAATATCCGCCAGAAGCTTCGAAAGAAGCCCCCGTAAAGGATCAAGGAGCTCCTGACTGTGAATGGCCTGGCGGTCAAGTTGGGCCTTTACGGCCGCCACGATTTTCGGATGCCTGTGCCCCATGTTAAGGGTCCCGTAACCTCCAAGACAATCGATGTACTCTCTACCGTGTATATCCCGAAACCTGCATGTGCTGTCGGACCATTCGATGGCTGTGTAGTCGTTGGAGACAGACTTGCGGTATTTCAGGAATCCGGGATTGACGTAGTCGTTGAAGTTACTGACAGCGGTTTCCGATATCCAGATCTTTTCTTTTTCTGTCAGCTCAGTCTTCTGGATGATATCCAAGACTATGCGCGTGTCCTCTAAGACTTCCTCTGTGGATTTCTTCATGTTAACCGCAAAAAGTTTGGTGCGTTGTCAAGGTACATTCATTTCACAATTTAATCAGCCGGAAGTCCTGGAACATGCCATTACGGCCTGTTATCTCAAGAAAATAGGCACCGGCCTTATAGTTTGAAAGGTCTACTTCAGTGGCAGCTGTTCCGGTTTCATCCTTTTCATACCTGGTTAAAACTATGCTCCCTGTAAGCGAACGCAATACGATCTTAGTAACTCTTTCCTGCCCGCTGCCGGATGTCACGATCAACTTGTCATGAACCGGATTCGGTGAAACAACAAACTTATACAAACTACCCGGATCCGTGATACCAACCGTGTTGCACGATTTCATGTACGTGATCCGCTGTGAATACTGAAGCGAATCGTTGAAGACAGTCCAGCCGAGGGGTATTGTTTTCAGGTAATAATCGAGGTAAGGAACCAGGAAATCGATCACCGCATCGTGCTGCTGATCGCGGGTGATTGTAAACGATGAAGCACAGCCGACTTCTCCGACCGAACAGGTGAAGTTATAATCAGCAAAGTAACAATGTCCGCCCCCCTTGATGTTGATGAAAACCTTGCAGGCTGATGCCAGGGAATCATACATCGGCACCTGGTTCGTGGCCGGAGGTGTTACACAGTCCTTATCCGCAGAAAATACAAGTGAAGGAATGTTAATATGCCTGGCAGCGGTGATTGCAGATGGGGATGTTTCTGCTGCAGCAAAAGTGATCATCGCATTTGGAACAGAATTATTTTCACATCCCAGGAACGATGCTCCCCCGCCCATTGAATGTCCAATGATAGCTGATGTACTGTCGATATGGTTATAGTATGCGGATGATGGAGTGGTACCCTCTAACTTCATCTGGTTTACAAGGAATGCAAGGTCTTTTCCTAATTCAAGATGATCGGGCCATATTCCGGTTTCTGTTTTTGCAAATGCAATGATGTACCCCAACGGGACCAGTGAATCTTTCAGATACAGGTAGGAATCATAGGCCATCAGAAAGCCATGACCGAAAGAGATCACAGGGAACTTCCCGTTAGCCAGGGGTGCATTGCTTCCTGCGGTAAGTCCCGGATAGTACACCTCGGCAGGAACAGGTCGGTTGCTCCGGACCGGGTCGGTGAAATTCATCGTCTGGTAGCCGATAGGAAAGTTCTGGGCTGACAGACTAAACGCAAGCAGGCAAAAAAGACATGAAACTAATCCGGTTCTCATCTTTATTGTTTTACAAAGCATACATTTCCTTTTGCAAAAACAATTAACGGTATTTGCTCATGATACAAATTTAAGAAAATGGCAAAGCAAACATACATCACTACGCTAATGATGTTCGACACCGTCTTTTCGCCCCACAGCAGGGACTGATTTTTACCTCTTTTTTTATGGTTTTCTGCATATCTGGTTAGAATATCCTATGATATTTGGAAATTTTGCAAATTCCTGATGTAAGATATTTATTATTTGGGATTTTCTGCAAATAAATACAAGCGAGTATGGAAAACCAATTAGGAAACCAAAAAAGCCGTAAGTATATTTGTGTGAAAGTCTAAAATCTTAGAGCATGACAACAATGAAATGTTCATGTTTACAACAGTTCAGGAAGCAACAGAAAGGTTCAGAATAAGTATGAGTGATTTGCAAATGAATGAGGCCCACGGTGGAAAATTCCATCTCAGCAAATGGTTTCTCGATTTCATTGGAGAAGATGGAGAGTCAATGATTTTCTATTCTGCAAAATTAAAATGGCATGGCTTTACTGTTTCTTATACCAGCTGGCTGCGTTATGACGGACTTACAGGAGTTGTCGTGAAATCCAGGTTCCATCATGTTCAGGTCCCCCAGATAAATGCTGATACGATAACCTGGAAGGATAAAAAATTCGGGGTGTCAGGAACGTGGGAATCATTGGAGAATATGATTCAAACCCGGATCTTTGAAACGGAAGAAGGCTTCCTGGATTGGAAATGTTTTCAGCCGGCCTCAAAAGTTCAACTGAGAATAACCGATAAAGTTATAGAAGGAAGAGGTTATGCGGAACTATTGACTCTCACCGTCCCCCCATGGAAAATTCCTATGGATGAATTACGCTGGGGTCGGTTTGCTTCGGATAAAAACAACATGGTGTGGATTGAGCTGAGAGAAAAAGAAAAACAGCAATGGCTTTGGTTGAATGGTAAGAAGATAGAGCACTGCATCATTGAAGATGACCACATCTCCCTGCCTGATTACGACCGGGTTTTAAATCTCGACAGGGGGGTGGTGCTTGAATCAGAGAAAAAGATCAGCTCGCTTGTGCAGAAGTTGATCAGGTACATCCCCGGGATCAACAAATTAATACCGGTAAATTTCCTGATGGCCGATGAATTCAAGTGGCTCAGCAAGTGCGATTTTCAAGGGGATAATAATACATACTCACACGGGATGTCCATTCATGAACTGGTAAATTTTAAAGCCGGGCAGGCATGATTCTGAAGGTTGAAAATATTGAAAAAGCATTCGGGAAGAATAAGGTCCTAAAGAATGTTTCCATGGAAATGGATTCAGCTTCATTGTATGGAATTGTGGGTGAAAACGGATCAGGCAAATCAACCCTTTTAAAGATCATTGTCGGCGAATGGAGACCTGATCGCGGAAAAATTTCAGTAACTGGTCCACTTGGGTATTGTCCGCAGGAAACACTGCTTTTCGCGCTCTTAACGGTAGACGAACATTTCCGTTATTTCGCCGAGGCTTACGGAACAGATAAATCCGAATTATTGCAAAGGGGCGAATCGCTGATGAATTTTTTCAATTTTACAAAATTCAGAAATGAAAGAATTGCCAATTTAAGCGGCGGAACAAAGCAAAAACTGAGCCTCGCCATTGCAATTCTTCATCAACCTAAACTGCTGATTCTCGATGAACCATACAGCGGTTTTGACTGGGACACTTATTTAAGTTTCTGGGATTTAACTGATAAACTCCGGCAGGAAGGCTGCGCCATTCTTGTCGTTACCCATATGCTTACCGAGAAGAAACGATTTGACAGGATATTTAAACTGGAACAAGGGCTGTTATCATGAAATTAAGACGAATCAAAACCGGTTTATTCATGATCTTGAAAATGCTGTTCAGGAGACGCATTGTTCTCCTCCTGCTTGTGCTGATGCCCCTTGTTTTTCTTTCTGTTGTAGAATTGACGGCTTCAACAAAGATGATCCTCTTCCGGCTCGCATCACTGGACAAGATGGGTTTCATCGAAGAAACCCAGAAACAGATTTCATTGATCTTTTTTTCCGTAACATCAACCGGATTTCTGGTTTCCTTCCTTGCCTTAAACCTGATCCAGATCGACAGCAATGTCAACCGAAGGCTGGTCATATGCGGGTATCACCCGTTTGAATTACTTATTTCGAACTTGCTTTCCCTTCTCCTTGTGATTTTTTTGATTGCCATTTATATCGGGTTGCTGATTAATGTTTTTTTTACTGTGAGGCATCTTCTTTTGTTTATATTCGGACTGGTATTAATCGGTTTCGTTTACGGTTGCTATGGACTGGCCATCGGCAGCCTGGTTAAAGGCAAACTGGAAGGTGTTTTTTTCATTGTTTTATTGGCCAATATCGACGCGGGCTGGCTTCAGAATCCCATGTATTATGCCGAAGCCCAGAACAATATTATCATTCGGTATCTTCCTGCATATTATCCGTCACAATCAGCAATTGTTGCTGCTTTCACCGATTATTCCGGCACCAATGCCTGCTTTTTCAGCATCCTTTATGGATCCGGGTTTTTGGTCCTGTCGTTACTGATTTTTTATAATAAAATGCGAATAAAAAAATGAAAAACATGTTTTTTCGACCCGGCAAATTCCTTTATGCCATAGCTTTTCTTATTTTAATCCCTGCCGGCTTATGGTTTTGGGCAAGAAATACCCTGGCTGTAATTCAAATCCCGGCAATAGAATCAAAGCCGGCCGGATGGATTATGATGGCTTCAGGCGGTTTTCTGATGTTGTGGGCCATGATTGCCTTAAGAATATACGGGAAAGGACTGCCAATGAATGCGTATCCTCCTCCTGTTTTTGTAAGCCGTGGACCTTACCGGCTTTTTCATCATCCTATTTATTGTGGTTTCGCAATCCTGATGATTGGTTATTTCGTTTTTGCCGGTTCTGCAAGCGGGATATGGCTGGTATCTCCATTGACAATACTCGGAATGACAGCCCTGGTTATGGGTTATGAAAATTTTGATTTGAAACGAAGATTTCCTGATCAGATCATTGAAACTGTTTTAGGTATTCCTGACAAAAACAATGCCGTCCCCCGTTTCAGGGATCGTATTGCCGTGCTTTTCCGGATTTTTTCTGTATTAATTCTCAGCAATTTCCTGATCTCAGCTGTCGAAGGGACTTCAACACCTTTATTTGGAGGACCTCTTCGTATGTTCAGGGGTCCTGACACCTCTCTGATACAATTTTTAAGTTTTGCTTTTTTAAGCGCGGTCCCATTCTTTATGAAAAGAAACGAGGAGTTGAGGGAATGGGCAATCTCGATGATACTATCCTTATGCTTCCTTCTTTTCATCGCACTCCAGTATCCTGTGATCGGGGCTCAGTACCTTCCTCCGCAAGGTTCAGCACTTTTTGCCGTTCCGGTTTTTTTGATCTTCATTTCACTAAAGGCAATATACCGGCAGGCTGTACAGATTACCATCGTATTCATGATCTCTGCATCATGCCTTGTGGCAATCCAGTTAACGAACAGCCGTTCCGCAGTCCTGCATTTTATTCTTTCAATGTTGATATTTCTTCTTTCAGCTTATTACCTGGAAATTTGGATTCTCATCAAAAGCGCAGCTGAGAAAGTTGCCAATTCATGGAAAGAATGGACATACGGGAAAGTCAGGGTGATCAATCATGGCTTTTACAATGGTTTGGGCACTTTCTTCGTCATCATGGGCGGCGGTATTTTAGCCGGCCGGGAGTATACACTGGCCCTGATGATCTGCTCTGTATTGCTGACCATATGCGCAGCACTCTGGGCCCAGATCATCGAAGGCTCTGAAAAACTGAAAAGGCCATTCGGATATTACGGATCCATTGTAGGACTTCTGTTTGGATCTTTGCTTGTGTGGCTTATGGGTCTTAATGCCTGGGTTGTTTTGGGTGTTGTTTCGGTAGTAATGCCCTGGGGACAGGCGCTGGGGCGATTGAGATGTCTTGTTAATGGCTGCTGTCACGGAAGCCGGGTTAACAGCTCCATCATCGGGATCCGGTTTTTTCATCCTCGCTCAAGAGTTAACAATATCTCCGGATTGAAAGGAGAATTGCTGCACCCCACGCAACTTTATTCCATATTGTGGTTGTTTTTTGTTGGTATTTTTTTATTCACCCTCTGGAACAATCATGTTTCAAACCCCTTGATTTTTGGTTTATACCTGATATTGACGAGTCTTGGCCGTTTTGTTGAAGAGGCTTACAGGGGCGAGGCGCAAACGCCGATTATCAGTGGGCTACGTCTTTACCAGTGGGTTGCTGTTGTTGTATGCATTGTGGGCATTGCAATGACATTCATCAAGGCAGAACCGGGTGTTATTCATCCTGGTTTTACCTGGGTATCATTCATCTATTCAGCCATTGGCGGAATCTTCTCTTTTTTTGCGTTCGGAGTTGATTTCCCGTATTCAAATGCGAGGTTTTCAAGATTGGTTTAAATGGATATGTCAAAACAGGTACAGGGCGATAGGGGCCATCTGATAAATTTTCCTCTGTTTGAGGCTACAAGAAGATTATGTAAAGGAGGCAGGATATCTTTTAAAGGAATTTTCGGGATCCTGTTTTATTACCTGCAGATACTGATTTCTCTTCCGTTTACTTTTTTACAATTTATCCTCTTCAGTAAAAAAATCAGGAAAACAGTCATTTCAAAAGATCCTGTTTTTATTCTTGGACACTATCGAAGCGGCACTACTTATTTGCAGAAGTTATTGGTCAGCGACAAACAGTTTGGTTTTTTATCAAACTATGATGCCTTGTTTGCAAATTCGAATCTCCTTTTTGGCAGGAAAATGCAATCGGTTTTTCAGTTTCTGATAAATACGTTTAAAATTAAAAACCCTTTCTTTAACGACAGCATCGTGCTGCTTACGGAACCAACTGAAGAAGATGATTATCTTATGAACAAAGTTTCGGCTTATTCAGCATACTGGGGCCTGGTTTTTCCCAAACGCTGGCGCGAATGGCTGAATGGTTCACCGCAATTTATGAATCAATCATATCGTAAGGGATGGGAAAGAGAGTACCTGGATACGTTAAAGTTTACGACTTTTAAGAACAAAGGGAAGCAGCTTGTTCTGAAAAGTCCACCAAATACGGAGCGGATCAGCCTTTTGCTGCAAATGTTTCCGCATGCGAAATTCATTTATATCTATCGAAATCCTTTTCACATGTACTATTCCATAAGAAATATGTGGAAACGGGCTATCCTTGGCTATTACAGCGTGCAGAAAATTTCTGACGAGGAGCTTGACGAAATTGTTTTTGACCACTTTATTTATCTTACCGGCCAATACGAAAAGGAAAAGAACCTTATTCCTGAAGGAAATTTATTGGAGCTTTCATATGAAGAATTAAAAGCGGATTCATTTCTTTGTATAAAAAATATATATTCCGGATTAAATCTTCCTGGTTTTGAAGAGGCAGCTGAAAATCTGCTGTTGCAAATAGAAAAGGAAAAGGATTATAAGAATTTTCAGTATCATTTTTGTGACGCTACCTTCAGAACGATTGAAGAAAAGTGGGGAAAATATATCCGTGAAAGGAATTATAATGCCAAATGACAAGAACGTGTGAGCTACAGTAAATAATGGAAAAAAAACACGTTATACCTGAGGAACTTCGTTTCGCCATTACCCGGAAATGTGATGGAGCATGCAGGCATTGCTACAATTATTCGGGTAAAGTTACTGATCGGATCACATCTGTTGATATTATCCGATTAATAAAAAATGTGCATGCATTGAATCCGGATTTTGACCGTATAACATTGACAGGCGGAGAGCCATTGTTGGAAAAAGACAAAGTGCTGAACATATCAAGGTTTGCGAAATCTTTAGGAATCAGGGTCAGGCTCGTGACAAGAGGATGGGAACTGGATACTGCACTATGTCATGAATTAAAGGAGTCAGGAGTTACCAGGATTCAGATCGGGCTTGATTCCTCCGGTGAAATTAATTATGAGGATGACGTTCAGGAAGGCTGGGATACTTTTCACAGCTGGTTGCGTGACGATAAAATGGGGTTTATTAAGACCGTTGATGCCATTAAAATTGCCCTGGAGGCGGGAATGGATATCTCAGTCAGATATTCTCTGTGCCGCACTAATTTCAATGATGTTATTAAAACCTATAAGTTCGTTTCCTCTCTGGGTGTTTCAAAATTTAAATTCAGGGTTTTGTTTCCTGACGGCCGGGCAAAAAGAAGGTTGCTTGACGAACTCATTAAAGGGGAAGATTTGGCGGATGCACAATATAATTTAATCCAGGCATCAAAAGGAAATAATACAACGGTCGAAATTACCCAGCCTTGTATGTTTTCTATTCCTGGTAAAAATCATGCATCGAATGAGGAAAGTAAGTTAAACGTGTTTAAGGAGCCTTGTCCATGCGGGAAGACTGCCGCTTACATCGATGCAAACGGAGATGTTAAATATTGCCTTTTTGATGAAACGATTATAGGCAATGTTTATAATGACTCGTTTTTGAATGTCTGGAATTCAGTTCCGGCAAAGGAAGCAAGAGATCAACGATGTTCCATCGATCAATCCGGATCCGGATGTTCTTCGTTTAAATTGTTATACTCCCAATTTAATGACTATGACAGTTTCATGAAAGCATACTTCAACAAGGTCAACGAGAACAAAATATGAAATGTTAACAGTAAACAGGTCTCACGGTGCAAAAACCCAAAGTGCTCATAATAATTGCCTTTATTCTTATTGTTGTTTCCTGTATTTTATTCGGATTGATTTTCGTTGTTCCGTTTCTCACTCTGACAACGGTACAGAAGGGAATTTCCGTTACAATACTTGTAATATCCATGGAGATTACCTGGTGGACAGGGGTGGCATTGATTGGTAAACAATTGTTTACAAAGTACAGGAAGTATTTTAATCCTTCTACCTGGTGGAAAAAACGGAGCATTTAACCACCCTGAGCCCGATACATCGGTATTAACCCCAGAGTACAGTCTTGGATCCCGATTCCGCCTTAAGGGGCGGGGAATTAACAAGGAGAGATTAAACGAATCAATTATGGTATCTCCTGCTGGAAT
>Ga0209083_1001013_pt1 | contig 34885 bp, 25 predicted proteins | sample AM7aDNAmetaG_FD_184132 | JGI IMG/M metagenome (GOLD analysis project Ga0209083, IMG submission 184132) | Freshwater microbial communities from Finland to study Microbial Dark Matter (Phase II) - AM7a DNA metaG (SPAdes) (version 3) | ecosystem: Environmental > Aquatic > Freshwater > Lake ... | reverse complement strand
TAACCCCGCAATTCGTATAACTGATAAAACTGGAACTTTACAGATCTTTGCAGACCCGCTCTTTGAGAAGGTTTTGTATAACCTCATTGATAACACAGTCCGTCATGGAGAGATTGCAACCGAGATTTTTGTATCTTTTATCATTGAACAAGACAACATCCGGATAATCTGGGCAGATAATGGTGTTGGTGTTCCGACTGATCAGAAGGAAATGATATTTCAGCGGGGTTACGGTAAAAACACAGGATTTGGACTCTTTATGATCAGGGAAATTCTTGCAATTACGGGATTAACGATAAAAGAGACCGGTGAGCCAGGGAAGGGTGCACGGTTTGAAATAAATGTGCCGAATGGGAAGTGGCAATTCGTAAGGAAATGACTAATAATATAGAACCAATCCGGATTCTCTATGTCGATGACGAAACTGAACTCTTAAATGTAGGGAAACTTTTCCTTGAAAAAGATGGAAATTTTTCTGTTGATGTATTACCTTCTGTTAGTGAGGCACTCAACTATCTAAACTCTACCAATTACGAAGCCATCATATCAGATTATGAGATGCCAGAGATGAATGGTATCTCGTTTTTAAAAACCCTTCGTGCAAGCGGTAATACCACGCCATTTATTATCTTCACTGGTAAAGGACGTGAAGAAGTTGTAATTGAAGCTCTCAACTGTGGTGCAGATTTTTATATTCAGAAAGGTGGTAATCCAAAGGCACAATTTGCCGAGCTCTCTAACAAGGTTCGTTATGCAGTATCACGAAAACGGACAGAAAATTTATTGAAGGAGAGCGAGGAACGTTATCGAAATGTTGTCGAGGACCAGACTGAGTTCATTTGTCGTTTTCTTCCGGATGGAACGCACGTCTTTGTGAACGAAGCGTATTGTCGATATTTCGGATTAGATCGCAATGAAATGATTGGAAGTAAATTCAGGTTACGAATGCCAGCTGAAGACGGTCAAAAAGTTTCCAGGCAAATTTCATCTCTGACTTCAAATAATCCTTATGCAATTATCGAACACCGAATCTTTATGCCTGATGGAAACACCCGGTGGCAGCGATGGGTTGATCGTGCTATCTTTAATGTTGATGGTGACCTGAAGGAGTACCAGTCAGTTGGACGAGACATTACGGAACTGAAAGAACGAGAACTGGCTTTAAACGAGAAGAATTATCAATTACAGACCACATATGAACAACTTGCATTCAATGAAGAGCAACTTCGAAAACAGATTGAAGAGAATAAAATTGTAATAGAAACTCTTACTGATATCAAAGCAAGTTATTACGAATTTTTCAAAACCGCACGGGATAGCGTTTTTATCACGACACCTGATGGACAATGGATAGACTTCAACGATGCTGCACTCGAATTGTTTGGATATGAAAGTCGGGGAGAATTGTTCAATGTATCAGTACTTTCTGTGTATGCACATCCTGAAGAACGATCTGCATTCCTTAAACGTGTTGAGTTGGAGGGGTACGTAAAAGAATATCCCTTACAACTCAAGAAATGCGATGGTAAAGTCTTTGACTCAATCATTAATATTGCATCCATCCACGAGCAGGATGGTTCTATAAAATCATTTATTGGTTCATTCAGGAATATTACCGAACAAAAACAGATGGAAGCGACACTCCGGGAAAGTGAAAAGAAATACCGAGATATCATCAACAATATGCAGGATGTAGTCTATCGGACCGATCTTGAAGGTAAATTGATCATGTTCAGTCCTCACGGTGTAAAACTTGCCGGTTATGACTCAGAGGAGGAGATGATCGGGTTCGATGTTGCCCTTGACACTTATCAGAATCCCGAAGAACGTGAACGATTTCTTGCAGCCCTAAAAGAAAAAGGTTTTGTGGAAAATGATCTCCCCTCCATTGTAGAAGTATTTGCAGATCTACTTATAGGGAAGGTTTTTTACAACCTGATCGACAACGCGATGCGACATGGCGTGAAAATTACTACTATTCGATTTTCTATGCAGGAATCCGAGGATAGTCATCTGATTTTATGTGAGGATGATGGTGAGGGTATACCAGCTGAAGAAAAGAGTGAGATCTTTGAGCGTGGCTTTGGGAAGAACTCCGGGCTGGGATTAACCCTTGTAAGAGAGATCCTTGACATCACCGGCATTACTATTCGCGAGACCGGCGAACCAGGAAGGGGTGCTCGGTTTGAAATCACTGTGCCGAATGGGAAGTGGCGTTATGGAAGTTAATTTGCTATAGATCGCTCCGGTCGGACATATGCTGATGCATCGGTCCTTCTCGCTGCTTCTACGGTTGCAACGGGTTAAACGCCGGGTTCGCTTCGCTTACTGACCGGCTCTACTCCGCACTTCGCTCGTCGCCGCAAATCGTTGATACGATTTCTGCCTCCTCGCTGAATGGGCGGTTGTAGCAACTGAGTTTCCGTTGAAAATTCGTATGGATGTATTGTTTAAGTCCGACAAAAAAGATCATGAAATCTTGATCTGACTTAGAAAAACCATAAGTTTCATCTCGAAAATGTAAAATATCGTTTACTTTTGTAACACATGTAACACTTGTAACACTTGCATAGGGGTACAGTGCGACGAGCAAGTTGTACCAAGGATTGCGAGTAAATCTCGCCATTCTATCCATTCAGAATGTCCCTACTCTGATGTGCATTTCTGGCAACGGATTTGTACAAAGCTCAGATAACAATGCGGTGCAAGACTTAACCTGAAAGGACCAAACCGCTAGGGAAAAGGACACATGGAGAATCGAAAGGTGAAGTTCCCGTAAAGGGGTCGTAAATGCAAACATGCGAAAACAGGTTGAATTCACGCATAAGCCAAAATGGCAATGAAGCTCGGTTATGACAGTCTGTACTATGTCATAACGAATGGACACACGGGCTTCCGGCCTAGAGGGACCTCCTAAATGTTCTGTAATTATCCTTGGTATAAAACTCGGTAAACCATTTGTGATCCTTAAAATAAGGTAAGAATTCCGTGAGGAGAACTATAATCACAGATGGTAGAGGAGAAAGCAAAAAGCGAAAGATCACTTGTAATGGGTGATATAGAGGTTCAAACTTTGCCTCAATGTGAAAACATGCAGACTTGCCAATGGTCACGAAAGCAACAGGGATTGTTTATTATGAATGTAAGAGAACCAGAGATAACTTCGGTTACGGACCTTACAGACAAGGAACTTGCTAATCAATGGAAATCCATTGATTGGAACAAAGCAGAAGAAATTGTAAATAACCTGCAATCTCGAATTGCAAGTGCAGCAAAGAACAGAAATTGGAAGAAAGTAAGCAAAATCTCACGACTCTTAACCCGGTCATTTTATGCAAAACTTTTAGCAGTCCGCAAAGTAACCAGCAACAAAGGTAGTCGAACTCCCGGAGTTGATGGAATACTTTGGTCATCACCCGCAGACAAAATGCGAGCCGTATTGCAACTGACGAGTAAAGGATATCACTCAAAACCCCTCTCGAGGAAATATATCCTAAAGAAGAACGGAAAATTGAGACCACTGAGTATACCAACTCTCTATGATAGAGCCATGCAAACCCTGCATGCTCTGGCATTGAGCCCGGTAGAATCAGCCACATGTGATAAAACATCATTTGGATTTAAACCGTACCGCTCAACAAAAGACGCATATGCCTCCCTTTATATCTGCCTAAGTAAGAAAATTGCCCCAAAATGGGTTGTTGAAGGTGACATAAAATCTTGTTTTGGTGCGACGAGAAGTTATACTCTGGATTGCGGCTAATCCGCCATTCCATCCATTCAGAATGTCTCTACTTTGATGTGCATCTCTGGTAACGGGCTTGTACAAAGCTCAAAGGACAATGCGGTGCAAGGATGAACCTGACAGCCCCAAACTGCTAGAGAAAAGGACACATGGAGAACCGAAAGGTGAAGTTTCCGTAGGGGTCGTAAGATTTGACATGCGAAAACAGGTTGAATTTACGCATGAGCCAAAAGGCACCGAAGCCCGGTTATGGCAAACCGAAGCGTGTCATAACGAATGGACACATGGGCTTCCGGCCTATAGGGGCCTCCTAAATGTCCTACAATTATCTAGAGTATAGAACTCGGTAAACCATTTGTGGTCCTCAAATTGAGGTAGGAACTCTATGAGGAGAACCAGAACCACAGGTGGTAGAGGAGAGGGCAAAAAGCGAATGATTGCTTATAATGAGCAATATAGAGGCTCAAAATTTGCCTCAATGCGAAAGCATGCAGACTTGCCATAGGTCATGAAAGCAACAGGGATTGTGTATTATGAGTGTAAGTGAACCAGAGATAACTTCGGTTACGGACCTTACAGACAAAGAACTTACCCTTCAATGGAAAACCATTGACTGGAGCAAAGCAGAAGGAATCGTTAATAACCTACAATCTCGAATTGCAAGTGCAGCTAAGGAAGGAAACTGGAAGAAAGTGAGTAAACTCTCCCGACTCCTGACTCATTCATATTACGCCAGAGCTTTAGCAGTTCGCAAAGTTTCCACGAATAAAGGAAGCAGAACTCCGGGTATTGATGGAGTCCTATGGACCTCTTCAGGGGATAAAATGCGAGCCGTCCTACAACTGAAAAGTAAAGGATACCATGCGAAACCTCTTAAACGAAAGTACATCTTAAAGAAAAACGGCAAACTCCGTCCACTCAGTATACCGACTATTTACGACAGAGCAATGCAAACCCTTCATGCTTTGGCGTTAGGCCCAGTAGAATCAGCCACAAGTGACAAAACCTCTTTTGGATTTAAACCTTACCGCTCAACGAAAGATGCTTTTGCCTACCTCAACATTTGTCTGAGCAAGAAGAATGCTCCACAATGGATAGTTGAAGGTGACATTAAAGCATGCTATGACGAAATCAGTCATGAGTGGATTCTTGCAAATACTTTGATGAACAAGAAAGTGCTAAAAGAGTTCCTAAAATCCGGCTATATTGAAAATTACCATTTATTTCCCACCGAAAATGGAACACCGCAGGGAGGTACAATTTCTCCAATTATTGCGAACATTGTCCTTAACGGGCTGGACACAATACTGGCTGAAGTATTCTACTCCTGGAATAATGGTACAATTGATAAGAAGCATAGGAACAAACATAGGGTTAATTTTGTCCGTTTTGCCGATGACTTCGTGATAACTGCTGATTCACCGGAAACAGCTCATAAAATCCTTGACATCGTGAAAACGTTTTTAGAACCTCGTGGATTAACTCTTTCTAAAGAGAAAACTCTTGTAACACACATTTCTGATGGATTCACATTCTTGGGATGGAATTTTAGAAAATACAAGGGAAAACTTCTCACAAAACCATCAAAGGAATCACAGAAAGACATCATAACGAAAATCCATGATGTGATGTATAAGGCAAGGGCACGGAGTCAGAGTGAATTGATCCGTTTACTCAATCCAATAATTAGGGGTTGGGCACAATATCATAATCACGCGATATCCTCAGCCATCTTTAAAAAACTAGATCACATCATGTTTATCATGCTAGTTTCATGGGCAAGGAGAAGGCACCCAAATAAAGGCTTTGCTTGGATTATGGCAAAATATTGGCATAGAATCGGTAAGTGGAAGCATGCATTTTCTACAGATTCTCAAACATTGGAGAGGTTTTCAAACATGAAGATTATCAGACACAGACTGGCTAAACTCGATAAAAACCCCTACATTGATAGGGACTACTTCGAACGATGGAGAGTCATAGAACACTATCGAAAGAAACAAATCAGTTATTCCAAATCCTCTCTTAACTGACACCCGAAAGGGTAGTAGTGGCTCGAGCAGGATGAATCGAAAGATTCAAGTCCTGTTCCTAGAAGACGGGGCGGGAGTAATCCCGCCTTGTTATTCGACATGAAATCAGCCATGACTGGATACTTAACAACACACCAATGAACAAAAGGGTCCTAAAAGAGTTCCTGAAGTCTGGATACATCGAAAATTACCGTCTGTTTCCAACTGAAAAAGGCACTGCTCAGGGAGGCACGATCTCCCCTATAATTGCAAATATTGCCTTAAATGGACTAGAGACCGCGCTAGGGAAAAAGTTTTACTCCCGAAGCGATGGGACTATCGACAAAACCCGCAGAAACAAACACAAGATTAACTACACTCGATTTGCAGATGATTTTGTAATAACTGCTGACTCTAAAGAAACAGCTTACGAAATTATTGAAATCGTCAAAGCCTTCTTAAAACCTCGTGGGCTTAAACTATCAGAGGAAAAGACTCTTGTGACTAACATTTCTGAAGGATTCCAATTCCTAGGGTGGTATTTCAGAAAATATAATGAGAAACTCCTGGCAAAACCCTCAAGTGACTCACAAAAGAAAGTTGTTAAGCAGATTAATGAAATTATCCAAAAGGCAAAAGCATGGGACCAAGACCGGCTGATACGAATCCTCAATCCTATTATTCGAGGATGGGCACAGTATCATAACCATGCAGTCTCATCTGCAATATTTAGTAGGTTGGATTATGTCATTCATAGTGTGCTAGTATCCTGGGCGAAACGCAGACACTCAAATAAGGGAATCTACTGGATAATGACAAAATATTGGCATAAATCTGGTAACAAAAAATACGTATTCTGCACGGAGATACAGACATTGGAAAGATTTTCAAACTCTAAAATTGTCAGACATAGACTGGCAAAACTTGATATAAATCCTTACATTGATAAGGAATATTTCAAGCAGTGGAAGATCAAAGAGTACCTACGAAAGAAGCGACTCACTAATTCCTCTTCTGTTCCAATCTGACACCCGAAAGGGTAGTAGTGGCTCGAGCCGTATGACGCGAAAGTGTCACGTACGATTCCGAGAAGGGGGGGTTTGGGTAACCAGACCCTCCTATTCGACGAGCCATCATTTTTTCTCCAGATACTTCGCCTAAATTTCCATTGGATAAATTTTCAAGCACAAACAAGTGCAGGTTACAACAGGAACCACTTCCCGGTATTTTATCAACTCAGTTAACTGATAAGAATTCGGACTCCCGACACCCTCCTATGAACTCTCCTCTTACCTCCACTCCTTCATACTGTGATTAAGAAGCGGTCCCATCCAGAGGATGAATATGAAGCCACCACACACATGACCGACGGGCGTATTTTTCATTGTATAAACCACCAGGGCGATTTGCACTTATGGTAGATGGTGAAGGGTCAATTTCTTCGCCTATCAAATCCTTCTCCTTGGGCATCTCCAAAATGGAATTTTGCCGGCTCAGCAATTTGCCCATTATTATTGAATAACCTCACAACAAAAAAGTGAGTCTGATCTATAGCGGATGCTATAGGTTTTTTTCTCTCAAATAGAGCGATTTTGATAATTGATACCAATTAAATAATCAATTTGGTTAGTTGCACGACAATCTCCTAATATTCATCATAAATTTTGGATATTGACTGTTTACAATATTGGCCTGTCCAATCATTATGATACCTAATTGGACAGGTTCCTCTTGCAACCTCAATTATTCATAAATATTGATATAGTGGCATGGTTTTCGATCTTTGTACCGTTTAAGCAATCTATAATTCAATTGTTATTAAACCTGAAGAACTTGAAAAACAAATAATTTTAAAGAGCTTGTTTCTGCTTATTTACGGGCATAGATATACCGGAGTAAGTGAATATGCCTGCCTTCTTTGCCATGTTCTTCCGGATCTTCCATTGTTCCAGTTTCAATGTTCTTAAAATCACTAAACTCAGAGATGAGATCTTCTTCGGTATAATAATGGACTTCACGTCCAGGCTTGCTCTCGAAGGTGTTCTCCTCAACCATCCTGCCCGTGCCGTAACTGGACTCTTTGTCAGAGAATACTACAAAGAACATAACCCCATTATCTTTAAGTTGCTCTCGGCATCGTTGCAGGAATGTCATTCTGTCGTTTTTCCGGAATAGATGAAGAACATTGAAACAGTAGATACCATCATATACCAAATTGTCAAATGGCATATCCTGTATCGATCCATAGTGATATTGAACTTTCGAGGATCCATGTCGAGCAATTGAAACAGCTGTTTTTGAGATCTCTATACCTGTGACTTCAAAACCTACTCTGGCAAATGCTTCGGCATTACGGCCGTATCCGGAACCAGGGATAAGTACCTTATGCACCACGGTTTTTTTAAAGAGTTCAATTGCATATACTGCAGTCAGGCTAGGACTATCACCCCATATTTTGCCCTCTTCGTAGAAACGCTCCTCCCAGAAGTTGTTCATATGTCATTCTTTAAATCGATCATTTCAATGTAAATAGTTTCGTGTATTTTATGAGTTTTTTCAAATAATGTTCAATCCATTTAGTAAATCTCCCTTGAATCTATCAAGTTTTAGGATAATTATTTTAAAATTTTCATTTCCTGTTATAAATTACTCAATCGAATCCTGCAAGAACGAACCGACAAACGAAAAAATGATTAAATAAATAGAGAAATGTGAACTGATGGAAAGATATCATGGGTATTAAACACATAATTGGTTATGCAATTCAGGATGCCTTAAAGTCAGGGAAAATAGACCTCATAACCGATGAAGGAGCAGAATAAGCTATCATTTTTTTGCACGATCTATATAACTATATAACACCTGAAGAGATGCAATAACAGCGAGGAAGATATAACGATAAAAATCTTTATATGTTGAGAGGGTGAAAGAAGATTCTACCATTTGCAGATTCAAAGATCTGACAAATGGGATTTCACAACAGATTAAACATTTTGTGTTTTGAGTCTCCCTTTTTCAGACATGGGGGAGACTCATATTTGTATAATTGTGATAATATAATAAATGAATTTCTTTATGAAATATCGATATGAGTGGTACATATAAACCCCTTGCTTACCATATTGTGAGAAAATCCCGTTAATTGTCACGGAAATCCGCTATTTGTTCCACTTTCAACGAGGGGAACTCCTTGAACACTTTTACCCTCACTTTCAATGTAACATTGATCCTGATTATTCCTCATTTCTTCACTCAAGGTTTAAATCGAATATCATTATCTCCCGGGTAAAGTTTGGTGAGATCAATCATGTCTGATAATACCTGTTATTTACTATCTGTTTCAAATCGCCACTTCCCTTTCGGCACCGTGATCTCGAACCTTGCTCCCTTACCTGGCACTCCCGTTTCACGGATTGTGATGCCGGTGATATCAAGAATTTCCCGAGAAAGTGCTAAACCAAGTCCGGTATTCTTCCCAAAGCCACGTTCAAAGATCTTCTCTTTCTCCTCAATTGGAATACCTTCTCCATCATCCTCACATACAATTAGATGATCATCGCGAGACTCATGCACAAAGAACCGTATAGTTGTGATGTTTCCACCGTATCGGACTGCGTTGTCCATCAGGTTATAGAAAACCTTGACAATCAAAGGGTCAGCGTATACTTCTACGCCGGTAGGGAGAATGTTGTTCACTATGACCTGTTTTAGCAGGGCTTGTTTTGCCGCGGTGTCTACGAGTGTACGGCAATCCTGCCAGATATGGGCATTAACGCCGATCTCCTCATATTCACGGGTGAACCGGATCAAAGCAGAGATTCGCTCTGCAGCAGTTATAACCTTCTGGACATACTCGTTAAATGAAGGATCGCGTTGCTTTTTTTGGAGTATTTCTAAGTATCCCTGCTGTATCAATAGCTGGTTGTTAATGTCATGCCGGGTGATGCTGGAGAGGAGGTTAAGTTTATGGTTCGCCATGTGGACTGCATTTTCCTCCAGTTTGCGCTGTGTGATATCCTGATTCACACCGTGGGTCTTGATAGTCTTACCATTTTCATCTTTCGTTATTCCTATACGCACGATAATATGTCGGATCTCACCATCCCTACGGATTATTCGGTGCTCTATCTTTGACTCATACGCAGGGTCTGTAGCCTGAATGGCTTTATTTACTTCATCGGCCACTATATGTAAATCGTCAGGGTGAACAAATTTGTTGGCATACACATCTGCCGGCATCATGTAGCCGCCTTCGAATTTTGCATTGGTGCTATAAAGTGAATAGAATGAGTCGTCAAAGGTGAATATACCCGAATCAACATCAAATTGCCATTTCGCCATTTGTGCCAGGTTCATTGCTTCTGAAAGCTGGAATTGATTTATTTTAAGCGCCTCTTCCACAAGTTTCCGGTCTGTTATATCCTGGCAGACGACAAGGACATTGAGATCCCCTTTAGAACTTATTATCGTCCGGGCATATTCATCAACCCAAATCAGTGTCCCGTCTTTTCGAACATTCCTGAACTGCCAGTGAAATCTTTCCCCTGGAAATTTGAGACAGATCTGCAACCGCTCAGTCAATTCACGTTGATCATCAGAGTAAAATACTTTTAATACAGACTGACCTTCTAGTTCTCCAGCTGTATATCCTAATTGATCAGCCCCGGCCTGGTTTACCGAGAAGATATTCCTGTTAGGGTCCAGAGTGAAGAGCATAATGGGATTATCATTATACAGGGCACGGTATCGTTCTTCGCTGGCTAGGAGTTCCTGCTCTTTTTCCTTAAGATCTGTGATGTCGTGCAGGATTCCTTCAACGCCCAGCACATTTCCTTTATCATCATAGTAAAAATGACTGCTGGCAGTGACCTGGCGAATTCGACCATGCCGTGCTTGAAGAACAAGAGGAAAGTTTTCTACGAAGCCTTTTTCTTTTAGGGCTGCAAGAAATCGTTCACGTTCTTTGGGATTCTGATAAGTATCAAGAGCAACATCGAACCCGATCATCTCCTCCACCGAATCATAACCGGCAAGCTTTACCCCATGAGGACTGAACATTATCAGTTTACCTTCAAGATCGGTCCGATAGACTACATCCTGCATATTGTCGATGATATCACAGTATTTCTTTTCACTCTCCCTGAGTGTCGTTTCCATCTGCTTTTGTTCGGTAATATCCCTGATGGAACCAATAAATGCTTTTATGGAGCCATCCTGCTCTCGGATGGGAACAATATTAATGAGTGTGTCAAAGGTTTTACCATTGCATTTCTTGAGTTGCAGGGGAAATTCTTTTACATACCCTTCCAACTCAACACGTTTGAGGAATGAAGATCGATCTTCGGGATGTGCATATATTGAAAGTACTGATACATTGAACAATTCTTCCCGACTTTCATATCCAAACAATTCCAATGTAGCATCGTTGAAATCTATCCATCGTCCATCAGGTGTCGTGATAAAAACGCTATCCCGTGCTGTTTTGAAAAATTCATAATATCTGGTTTTGGTATCATTAAGAGTTTCTGTTACACTTTTGTTCTCTTCAATCTGTTTTCGAAGTTGCTCTTCATTGAATGCAAGTTGTTCATATGCGGTCTGCAATTGCTAATTCTTCTCATTCAACGCTATTTCACGTTCTTTTAGTTCGGTGATATCCCGACCAAATTACTGATATTCCTTTAACTTACCATTTGAATGAAAAATAGCTCGGTCAACCCATCGCTGCCACCGGGTATTATCATCAGGCATAAAGATCCGCTGCTCAATAATCACATAAGGATTATCTAGAGTTAATGATGCAATATGATTGGAAATTTTTTGCTTATCTTCTTTGGGCATTTGCGGTTTAAACTTACTTCCAACAATTTCATTTCTTTCTAACTCGAAATAGCGACAGTATGCTTCGTTCACAAAGATATGTGTTCCGTCCGGGAGAAAGCGACAAATGAGCTCAGTCTGGTCTTCTACTATATTCGATACCGCTCCTCGCTCTCCTTTAATAAATCCTCCGTTCGTTTTCGAGATACTGCATAACGAATTTTGTTTGAAAGTTCTGCGAATTGTGCTGTAGGATTACCACCTTTTTGAATATAAAAATCGGCTCCACAATTGAGTGCCTCAATTACTACCTCTTCACGCCCTTTACCAGTGAAAATAATAAACGACGTGGTATTGCCATTTGCACGAAGGGTTTTTAAAAAAGAGATACCATTCATATCTGGCATCTCATAATCTGATATGATGGCATCGTAATTGTTAAAGTTTAGATGGTTGAGTGCCTCACTGACAGAAGGTAATACATCAACAGAAAAATTTCCATTTTTTTAATGAAAAGTTTCCCTACATTTAAGAGTTCAGTTTCATCATCGACATACAGAACCCGGATTGGTTCTATATTATTAGTCATTTCCCTTCATAACGCCATTTCCCATTCGGCACCGTGATTTCAAACCGTGCACCCTTTCCCGGTTCACCGTTTTCCTGTATTGTCATTCCGGTAATTGCAAGAATTTCCCTAATTAGAAACAGGCCAAAACCTGTGTTCTTTCCAAATCCCCGGTTAAATATCAATTTCTTCTGATCGGCTGGGACCCCCACGCCATTATCTTGCCAGATGATGCGGATGTTTTCCTGCTCATTGACAACCGATACATGGACCTCAGTTGCCGTCTCTCCATGACGGATTGTATTATCTGCAAGGTTATACATAACCTTCTCAAAGAGCGGATCGGCAAATATCTGGAGATTTTTGGTTTCATCAGTAATGTGAATCGCAGGGTTACTGGCTAATATAACCATATTAGATAGATTCATCCATTTGGGTAATTTTATCCCCAGGTCCTGATAATCCTTTGAAAAATCTATCTGGTGCTCAATGGCTTTTGTCGAATCTTGTATTTTATTTAATAGTGGTTCAATCTCGTAAATAACTTTCGATTTCTGTGCTAATTCCAAAAGACCTTGGATTATCAGAACTTTATTCTTTAAGTCGTGCCTGGTGATGCCAGATAGGAGATTTAGTTTTTTATTTGCCTGATACAGCGCCTCCTCTGCCTGTTTGCGCTCGGTGATGTCATGAGAAATCCCTAAAATAGCAAATGGAAGATTATTTTGATCCAGAAGGAGTCTTGCTGAATTTTTTACAATAATAATTGCCCCATCCTTGCAATAATCCTCAGTTTCAATAATTACAAAACGATTAGGATCAGCTTTACCCATGGCGACAAGAGTCATTTCCTCGTTAAATAATTTTATCACAGATGCAACAGATTCCGGTGTCATCATCTCATTTAAGGTCTGTCTCATGGTTTCATCAGCTGTAAAACCACGCATATTTTTTACTGAAGGGCTAACATAGGTCAGGTGTAAGTTCATATCAAAGATCCAGATGGTATCTGTAGTATTTTCTGCTATAAGCCGGTATTTCTCCTCACTCTTCTTTATTGCATCCTCCATCTGTTTACGTTCGGTGATATCCCGGGAGATCTCCAACACTGCAATTGGTTTACCATTTTCCTCGTTCAAGGCCACATTTGCCGAACATTCAAAGAATTTCGCCTGACCGTTAATGTCAATCACAGTGGTCTCGTGCCTGTGAATCTTTCCATCCTGAAATGCTTTGAGTGTTATACATGGATACGGTTCGCAGGGATTTTGTCGCTGATGATACACTTCATAACACTTTCTGCCTACAAGATCATTCCCAAAATATCTTTTTGCAGTTTCATTAGCCCAGATAATGTTCAGATTCTTATCCATCATGCTCATGTGGTCTGCGATCGATTCCAGCATGGCATTACGTTTCCCTTCACTCTCCCGTAGTGCCTCTTCCATCCGCCTTCTTTCGGTTATATCAATAAAATTTTCAAGTAATTTTTCCCTGCTCCTAATCTGAATCCTTTTAACAGATTTTAAGATTGGAATCGTAGACCCATCCATTTGCAGTAGCACTCGTTCGGCATTATCGACTTCCTGATTTAAATCGGTAATTGGACAGGCCCCCTCATCAGCAGGACAGAGAAAATTATGACATTTTTTCCCAATGATATGATCAGAGGGGGTCATGAACAATGTAGATGCAGCCGGATTTGCAAATTCAATGGTATGGGTTTCTACGTCCACAATGACAACGCCAGAAGTTAGGTTGTCACTAATAAAGCGTAGACGTTCATCACTCTTTTGCAAAGCTTCTTCCGTCCGCTTGAGTTTGGTAATGTCCTGTACTGTGCCATGAAGGCCGATGACCTTTCCGCTCCAGTCACTTTGTACTCCACCGAATTCATTTGTCCATCGTATATTGCCATCAGGTCGGATCATTTCCAGCTCGAGATTGTACGGTTCACTGGTCGTAAGTGCTCTTGTAACTGCACCACTCAGACTTTCCCAGCTGGCAGGTGTATAGAACCGTGGAAGTTCTGCATATGTCGGGGCTGGTAGTGACGGATCCCTCCCGACAATATTGTATAACTCCTCTGACCAAGTTACCGTATCGGTTTCTATAACCCAGTCCCAGATCCCGATGTGGGCAAGGTGTTGGGCTTCTTTCAGTCTCTTAAAAGCAGATACCATTTCTTGTTCTGCCTGTTTACGCTCTGTGATGTCGATTCCAAATGCAATTATTCCTACAATCTCCCCTTTATCACAGATCTCACTATTTTTCCAGACAATATAGCGTTCCTCTCCGGATTTGGTGAGGATATGGTTTTCGAAATGTTTCGGCAGACCCCCGATCAGAAGACGGTTAAATTCCTTCCATACGTGGGGATAACGCTCTTTTGGAACAATTACTTCAAACCAGTTACATCCGATCATGTCCGCGGAAGTATATCCGGTAATCTGCTCTGCTGCCGGATTAAAAGTGATAATTTCCCCTTTGTTATTAAGCCCGATAATCATAGCGTTTGCGGTCTGAATCAGTTTTTCCGAATACTCTTTGGCATCTTTTATTACATCCTCTGCCCTGTTCCGGGATGTCGCTGCCTTGATCTTGTGCGAGAGTTCGGCAAATTGTGATTCGGGTTCGCCCCCTTTCTGGAGATAGAAATCTGCTCCGCTGTTAATCGCCTGAATAACCACTTCTTCTCTTCCTTTGCCGGTGAACAGGATAAACGGAATCTTTCCAAACCGTGTCCTTACTTCAACAAGGAACTCAATGCCATCCATGCCTGGCATCTGGTAATCAGAAATGATGACATCAAATTTTTCTTTTCCTAAGAGGTCTAATGCCGCAGATACCGAATCAATAGTTGTAACAGAAAATTCACCTGATTCCTCAAGGTAAAATTTCGCGATTTCAAGGAGACCAAGTTCGTCATCGACATAGAGGGCCCGGATAGTATCTGTCATTATGCACCATTCCTATCCATATTGCCAGGTTTGCAAATCGCTTCCGGAGTTCCGGGCAATATGATATTTTCTATCAAAAGAGAATGTCTTGTCTTTTCGTGATTATTATTCATGCGAGGGCTCGGTTTGGTTTATTAATAGTTCCAGTAGAAGTGGATAATAGGGATGCGACAATCTTTATATCCGGCGCAAACCTTTAGGCATTTAGAGATCCCATTACATTTCATCAGGTGTACTAGTATAGTGATGATAGGAGTATGCACGTTTAAAGGTTGTGCAAAGTGGGTGTAAGAAGTTTTTATCCCATTTATCCCTTCCCGAACAAACCTCAATTTATCCAGGCAATAAGATGAATCAGTTGATTGGCGATACATTGTAGCCCATTATTCCCAAGCGTGTAAGTAATTACGGGGTGGGTGGAAATGTTTACCCGCATGACCGACGATCTGTTTTGTGCTCGAGTAACCGTCGGAAAATTAATGAAATAGGAAAGAAAAAACGGTAACTCATTTTTCACCCGACCTTCCAAGCGAGGAGGTAGAAATCGTATCAACGATTTGCGGCGACGAGCGAAGTCTTGACAGAGCAGACCAATGAGCGAAGCGAACCTGGCGGTTAACCCGGTGCAACCGTAGAAGCAGCGAGAAGGACCGAAGCGAAGCAGGGTCCGACCGGAGCGATCAACGACCACTCAGGTAACACCATATGATTACCCGGCAGGGTGTCCTATCACCCAACAAGATTACCCTCCACTATCTATCACACGTGTAAATAAACCGACGAACCCCATGTGAAACGCGACCATTCGTCATAAGAGAATAATAATAGGCCCACTCGAATTATGTTAATGTATTAATCAGTTTTATCATTCCTCCTGAACTTACCAGCCGGAACCCGGATCTCAAACCTTACACCGACCCCAGGTTCGCCAGTCTCATAGATGGTAATTCCTGTAATCGATAGGATCTCCCTGATTAAAAATAATCCAAGTCCTGTGTTCTTGCCAAACCCTTTTTTAAAAGCTTTCTGCTTCTCATCCCTACTGATTCCGCCCCCGTTATCTTCATACCAAATGATTATATCTCCTGATTCTTCCCTGCATGAGATGTGAATTTGGGTGAGGTTTTTTCCATGTCTTACTGAGTTTTCGACTAGGTTATACATCACTTTCTCAAGCATTCGGTCTGCATAAATCTCAAGGTTTCCTAGGTCAGAACTTAGTTCGATCCCGTTAAGAATCCCTTTAATTGACCTATAATTCAGAATATTTTCTATCTTCTGCCATTCTGGAATCGTTGCACCAAGGTCATTGTACTGACCGGTAAATTCGATAAGATTTTGAATCTCATTGGTTACTTGTTTAATAGCATCAAGTCTTTTTTGAAGTTTTTCATCGGTAACCTCCTCCCTAATCATATCAGTATACGATGATGTCACCATAATCCGGTTCAAAATATCATGTCTCGTAATACTTGATAAGATCTTGAGTTTGTTATTTACTTGGGCAATGGCATCGTGAGCACGGCGAATCTCGTCAATATCATGGATCTGAATGAGCAGACAGGGCTGTGAATGGATGAAAATTCGCAATATTGCTACATCACCAATGAAGGGAACTCCGTTTTGTCTCACCAGATTCATCTCCTGGTGAAGGATATTGGTATTTGACCTGTTTTTTTCAAGAATAATATTTAAGGTAAGCTCCGTCAGACATATTCCGAGATCATCAAGATTTGTTCCGATCACCTTTTTATTGCAACATTCAAAAGCTTTTTCAAAACCCCTATTCACTTCAATTATCTGATACTCTGAATTGAGAATAAGAATCGGATCAGGAGTTTCCTCAAAAATAGAGACAAATTTTTCTTCATTCTCTTTTAATGCCTGTTCGATCTGTTTGCGTTCAGTAATATCTTCGATAAAACCCTCCAGATAGGAAATTTCTCTCGAAGAGTTGAGCACTTTACGCCCAGTCATATCGACAGATATTATGCCTTGATCTTTTCGACGCCAGAGGACTTCGTCGTAGTGTACCCACCCATCAGTTGAAAAGAGGGCTTCTATAATCTTAGGACGTTCATCAGTATCTACATAGATCTGGGTAGTCATGTTACTAGTGTTCAAAATCAGTTCTTCCGGAGATGAATAACCGAGCATAGTAACAAGAGCGGGATTTACTGCTAAAAACTTACCCTCAGGAGTTGAGTGAAAAATACCAATTGGAGCATGTTCAAAGAGATTTCTAAAATGTTCTTCACTCTCCCGCAGTGCCTCTTCCGCCTGTTTTCGTTCAGTAATGTCACCTATATTTGCAAGGATGCAAATCTCATCATGAATTGTAATTACTTCAGCTGAATAGAGTCCTGTCAGAATTTTTCCAGATTTATGACGGAATTGAACCTCTACTCCCTTAATTTCTCCTTCTGAAAATTTTTTTTGTAATGCATCCCATTTTTCGACCCCTGACCAGAGAGAGATCTCAACCATTGTTTTGCCAATAACTTCTTCAGGCTGGAATCCAGTAATTTCAGTAAAGCCGTTATTGACTTCGAATATAATTCCATCTGTTTTTCTCGTTAGAAAGATTGCATAAGGGGATGAATGAAAAGCTTTTGTATACTTTTCTTCCTGGTCCTGAATTTCACCAAGAAGACGGCGGGTGACCATCATCACAAGTGCAATTATTATCCAGATATTCAGAAGCAGGTAAATGATAACTATCATCTCGGCAACAAAACCTGAATTAAAAAAATCGTTTGTTTCAAAAGGAAATACAATTTCAAAAGTCAATATGAGGAGACTGAAGATGAGATGGCACCCCATGACAAGACCAACTATATGGGTTGCCGGACGAACCTTGGGGGAGGTCCTTAAAAAAAGAAGCCAGCAGATCTGAAGGTCAAAGAGTACTGTCATCCCTGCGAGAATCATCTCACGGAACCAAAGGTTCGGCTGAACTACAACAAAGTACGTTACTGAGGAGAAATAGATCAATATCAGGAGATAATTATAGATCTGAATGCCTCTTTTATTAACAAACCACTCAAGCCCTATTAAAAGAAGGACGAGCCCGGTAAGCATCAGGCCATTACCGAGAACAATAGATATTATGTCTGGTATCGTTCCTCGGAGAAGAATGAGGCCTATTCCTATCGCGTTAAGGATTAAATCAGCCAGTATGATTGATAGGCCGGCAAAACGTCTGCGATACTGATACCAGATAAGAACCATTGTCCCGGCACTCAGGACATTGACAATAAAATTGACAAACAATAGAGTTTGTATATCAAAGTTCATCGATTAATCACTACATCCAATGTCTGGTTGATACTTTTACAAAGTCTTTTCATATCTCCATCATAGTTGTAAGGGACTTACCCTTGAGCAGAAATGCCCTTCTTTTGAAGCATCAGTAGTTCACTAATTCAAAAAATCTCCTTCTAACTCTGATCGTGTAAAGATTTATGATTTAGCAATTGTTTCTTGATATGAAGGAATTTAAGTTTTAACTACCTCAGTTTTTTCAAATAACTTCAAGCGAGATCGTGGAATCATTCAAATCTGAAATCACACAGAACAATATTTGTTGGCCGATTAACAGTTCACTAATCAACAAGAGTTTATTATCACTTATCCATGGAGAGTGAAGAAATAGTATCATCGATTTGCGCCTACGAGCGAATTGCTGGCAGAACCGGCCAGTGAGCGAAACGAACCAGGCTTTTAACCCGGTGCAACCTTTGAAGCAGCGAGAAGGACCGATGCATCAGCATGTGTTCGACCGGAGCGATCTACAGCAAATTAACTCGCTTCACTCCCATAACGCCACTTCCCATTCGGCACCGTTATCTCGAAACATGCACCTTTCCCTGGTTCACCGGTCTCCTGTATCGTCATTCCAGTAATTGCAAGAATTTCCCTGATGAGAAAAAGGCCCAAACCGGTGTTCTTTCCAAAGCCCCGGTTAAATATCATTTCCTTCTGATCTGCCGGTACACCGATGCCATTATCTGTCCAGATTATCCGGATATCATCCTTATCAGTGATGACGGATATATGGACTTCCGTTGCAGTCTCCCCATGACGGATTGTGTTATCAACCAGATTATACAACACTTTCTCACAGAGCGGGTCTGCAAAGATCTGGAGAGTTCCGGTTTCATCAGTAATGTGAATCGCGGGGTTACTGGCGATTAAAATCATGTCAGATAAAATTAGCCATTTTGGTGATTTAACTCCCAAATCCTGATAATCCTTCGTAAAATCTATCTGATGTTCAATGGCTTTTGTTGCATTATGTATTTTATTTAAGAATGGTTCGATCTCTTCAATAACTTTCATTTTCTGTGCGAATTGCAAAAAACTCTGGATTATCAGAATTTTATTCTTTATGTCATGCCTGGTAATACTCGAAAGGAGGTTAAGTTTCTTATTCGCCTGATTTAGTGCCTCTTCCGCTCGCTTGCGGTCAGTTATGTCCCTGATGTTGCATTGTATGACAGAGATGTGCGGATCAATTGGATAGACGTTGCTGATAAACTCAACATCTATCCTCTGCCCATCCTTCATCTCGAGCGGTAAATCTTCATACCGGATATATTCATTTGCCTGTAATTTCGAAAAGGCGAGCTTTGATGCTACTAGATCCTTGATGAACCCGATATCCCAAATGGGTTTTCCGATAAGTTCTTCTTTGGTATATCCAGTTAATTTCTCGATAAATGGGTTGGAATTAATGATCTCACCAGTTTCCCGGTTCAGGATAAGGATCCCGTCTTGTGCCGATTCAAAGAGACGCCGGTATCTCGTCTCTGATGTTTTTAACCTATCTTCCGTCTGTTTACGTTCGGTGATGTTACGTAAATTGATAACTATCCCGTTTACCGTTGGATTATTGATGTAATTTGTTCCAAGCACCACGACCCAGACCCAGCCACCCTCTTTCCGGCTGATGCGGAACTCTTTCATCAGACTCTTTGCAGTTCCATGGATTATCTCTTCGAATAGTTTATCGATTTCTTTAAGGTCATCTGGGTGCACGAATTCCAGCACAGAAATTCCTTCATAATCACTGGGTTGGAAACCTGAGATATTGATTATATTATTAGAAATGTACTGGATTTTTCCGGCAGGATCAAAAATCCCGATCGCATCACTGGATCCAGTTGTCAACAGTCGAAATTTCTCTTCGCTCGTCCGCAGCGCATCTATTTGCCATATATCAGTTATGTCACTGATAATGATACGTACCGTGATAATGCCATTGCTCCGGATAGTCCGGATACCTTCCAGACGGGCAGGGAACAATGAACCATCACCCCGTATGAGCGTGAGGTTACAGATCTGTTTTGCTACGTTTTGTCGCACGTTTGCGAAATACAGGTTCCAAACATCATGGCTTTCTGAACCTATGAAACGTCCGAGTCCATGGTTGACCAGTTTGCTTCGCTCTATCCCCAGGAGACTTGCACTGGTGAGGTTTGCTTCAGTTATCAGTGCCTTGTCGTTAAGAGTTAGATATCCAGTCGGGGCGAATTCGTAGAGGTCATGGAACTTATCAAGCGACTCCTCCAGGGCGAGATGAGACTGTAGGAGTTCTTCTGCCTGTGTCACAAGCTCAATCTGTTGTACCTGGAGTTCATGGATAAGTTGTTCCGGGGAAGGGCCTTCGAAGTCGGGAGAGCTCTTTGGGGAGCGTGCGAGCTGCTCCTCTGCATCATCTCTCAATGAATGGGTGATTTCTTGCTTTGTTTTTTTGTGATTGTTATCCATAGGGGGCTCGGTCTGATTTTCCCATTGATACATCGGGGTGGGTGCCCTGGATATAGCATCTTTCAATTTTCATATCCTGTGCAGGCCTTTCAGTATTCGGGGGATCCTGCAACATTTTGGTCAGATGCACTATTATAGTGATGATTGGAGTATGCACGTTTAAAGATTGTGCAGACTGGGTATGAACCGTTCCCACTTTATCTATCTCTTCCTCGTGATACCCGTGGAGGTGCAAGCTTAACCGTAGCGAAGCTGGGTTCGACCGGAAATTATCGGGAACTCCACTTGTTTCATTTATCGTCCTTGGTGTTGCATATTGTCTGGTCCTGTGCTTCAGGCATTCATCCAAGTATTTGCCGCATATGTTCCGGCAAGTGAAGAACTTTTGGTTACATACCGAATATTGGCTAGCCCCACATTCATTTGAGTTGCTCGGAGCCTTAATGTTGAGGCATAACTCAATGAAGCAAATACAAGATATTGCCGGTTTGCGGATATGAGAAGATTCACAAATAATCACAGAAACTGAAAAGGAATTTTTTAATATTCTCTAATCAGTAAATTTTCGTCCAGCAGTGTGAAACCTTCGGAATAGTGGAAAGGACAGACACATCAGTGTGACTTCGACCAGGCTCTCCAAATCATGAAAGGAGGGCAGAAAACTTTCTCAGTGGAGGTTTAGTTCAATTCTGTCTTCAATTCACTATGTACAACCTTATTAAAGAATCAGTTGCTAACGGAATGTCTGAGAAATAAGAAAACTATGAAATCATCAGACTCTCTCTCCTATTGTCACAAGCAGGTTGGAAAATATCAGATTATTTTTGTGCTATTGATCCTGGTTATTCTTTTCATAGCTGCGTTATTATCGACTTCTGAAAAAAATGCTGTTATCATCCTGACATTTTGCTGTTGCATTATGATATGTATCCTTTTAATCTTCGTTACACTGACAGTAAGTATAGATTCAGAGCATCTGATGCTTGCTTTCGGTCCGGTTCCACTTATCAGGAAAAAATACTCATTATCTGAAATTGAATCAGTTTCGCATTTTACATACCCCTGGTATTATGGGTATGGTATTCGATTGACACCCAATGGGTTATTATACAATATTTCAGGTTCAGATGCTATCAAAATAAAATTTTATTCCGGCAAAGTAATCAATATCGGAACTGATGAACCTGATATGCTTCTTTTTGCGTTGGAGAAAGCCGGTTAAGAGAATTGTCACAGTGACCACGATTGACCCAGGCTAGGAGTATGGACTCGTGATTCATCCCCCTAGGAAGATAAATAAAGTCCTGGTGTATAAGTTATGCAAGACTTTCTCTAGCTAAACATAACAGAATTAATTGTACTGATGATATTGGGCCAAAAATGAAACCACACGAATTGTTAAAAGAGATAATTGTCCAAAACCAATCGGAATTATGTTACGATCGACCTCTTTTTAAAGTAATTATCTATGTAACTTTCATGAATTCTAATTATAGGGAAAAAAACGTTCTCAATCTCGTCTTGGATGAAGGTATTGTTGATGAATTCATCAATAGTCCTGACAACATTGAGATAGATGCACCACGATTTATCGATAATCTTGTCCATGAATACGGAATACAGAAAGATTTAGCCCAATGGGCAGTTTACGCATGGGCATATTCATTGGGTGCAACAATCGATATGGAACTTCTCCAAATAGATGAAAATCTCTCAGGAATCAATAAAGTCCTCAAATCGAGAAGAAATCCTCTACTAATAGTACCCCCTCATGGAATGAAAATAATCGGGATTGGGTTAATTAGGGAGATAGATTACGCGATCTCGGTAGATATCAGGAAGCATTAGATGCTTATAACAAAGCTATCGGGATTGACCCGAATTATGCAGATGCTTTAAAGGGGAAGCAAATTGTATTAAATAAAATTGGGAAATAATTAAACTTTCATCAAATTTTTCTTGCTTTGCTTCAAATGATATTTGGTTTTTTCCATGTGAAAATCGTTTAGTCTGGACAAAATTTTTAACCATTTCCACTGAAAGTAATTTATGAGGTTTTTATTTCTAACTCCGGTTTTAATATTAATTGCTGCTGTTTTCCTTACGGGTTGCACATCAATAATTCCATCATCAGATAAAGATCTTTGGACTAACAAAGGTATAGCATTAATAGAACAAGGTCAATATCAGGAAGCATTAGATGCTTTAAATAAATCACTTGCAATTGACCCAAATTTTGCAAACGGTTGGGCTAGCAAAGGTGCTGCGTTAAATGGACTTGGTCAATATCAGGAAGCATTAGATGCTTTAAACAAAGCACTTTCTATTGACCCAAATTTTGCAATTGCCTGGGCTAACAAAGGTGATGCATTAAATGGACTTGGTCGATATCAGGAAGCATTGGATGCTTGTGATAAAGCCCTTGCGATTGACTCGAATATGACTGTTGCATGGAATAACAAAGGTGCTGCATTAAATAGACTTGGCCGATATCAGGAAGCATTGAATGCATGTGATAAAGCCCTTGCAATTAACTCGAATAATGCAGTTATTTGGAATAACAAAGGTGTTGCATTAAATGGACTTGGTCGATATCAGGAAGCATTGGATGCTTATAATGAAGCCCTTGCAATTAACCCAAATTATTTATCAGCATTTGACAACAAGGGTGCATTATTAAATAAAGTGGGTCAATATCAGAAAGCATTCGATAATTTCAATAAATCCCTCACAATTGAACCAAATAATTCAAATGCTTTAAGTGGCGAAGGTGCTGCATTATACTATCTAGGCAGGTATCAAGAAGCATTGGACGTTTTTAACAAAGCCCTTGCAATTAAACCGAATAATTCAAATGCTTTAAGTGGCAAGGGTGCTGCTTCAAGTAAAATGGGAAAATAATTCGAAGAGATCGAGATGGGATTGAAAAGAATTTTAATGAAATCCCAAAAACTAATCGATAAGTAAAAAAAAGTGGATTTATTCATTTGGAAAATATTTCAACAATATTTTTTGTGTTGCTCTCCTATTCCTATGATCTATTTAAATAATTGCCGGATAATAACACATTATAGCAGCTCAAAAGAGATTCAAGTAATAAAATAACCAATTCATAAATAAGGTTTTTCATCATGGCTAATACACAATTAGTAAAATCACCAATTGGCAGATTGATATTGCTCATCGTATGTTTATCTATTGCCGGAAGTTTTGTAGCGGGTATGCATTAATTTATCATTGATCTTCCGGCACAAAAAGAGGTACATGCACCAAAAAATGCACATGATCCAAATAATCCATGTAATATCTGCGAAATGAACTGCGGTACCCCTTCAACAAACGATCATTATTTTGAATGCACATCCTCATGTGTTGTCTCTGGCTGCTAATTGCTCCCTCCTTACCGGTTTTCCAACAAAGAAGATTATAGCAAAAAATTTTTTCACCTTTAGAATGGAATCAAGATAAAAAGACATACACCGGAAAATGTTGAATCTGGTTAAAACCATTATAATTTCTATTATGCAGTGCTATAAACTGCTTATTTTTCTCTTTAAATTACATGCAAATTCTTCCGCTCGATTAAAATCTTCAATATTAGGTCTGCCCTTATTTATCCCCCCAAAATATTTCAGAAAACTATTCGTGTTAAATCCTACACAACTAAATTCATCAACTATAATATAACCTTTAGATTGAAGTTTCTCTTTAAGTTTCGAGTGATTTTTTGCAACAAATTCAACGTTCATACCGAATTCCGGAATTCCACAGGTTGAGAAAATGAATGCAAATCTGTTCGTGACCTGAGGTAGTCTGTCAGCAAGGTTCAGTAGATTTTCATGGTGTTCTCCTGCATATATCCCTGAACCAAATCCTATTAAACTATATTCCTGAAGATCTTCGGGGTTAATCTGTTTTGGCTTTTTGATTTCTGAATCAAGGATTTTTGCAAAGACTTGTGCAATTTTTTCGGTATTATTATGATGATAGGAACAAACAATCAGGAGAGATTTCATTATTAATCCTCTTTTTTATTTTTATGTCTACAAATATTTTATTAACAATTTATATAGTGTTCGAACTGCTAACAAATTCCGGGTACAAAAAGTAGGAGTTCATTTTTTTCGTAATGCCTGGACGGAATTTTCATCTGCCAGGTATAGGATTCCATCTGCAATAACCGGTGAAGAGTCAGTATTATCGTTTGTTGCATACTTCCCTTTCAGAATTCCGGTATTATTAATCATGAATATACCCTCTGAATTTCGGATACTTATGACGCCCTCGCTCTCAACTGGAGAACCAAACAAGTAACCACCAGATTTATAATCCCACTTCTTCTCACCGGTTTTTGCATTCAATGCATATATTGTTGAATCACCACTGTCTATATACACACCGTCTTCTTTCACGAGTGGTGAGGAGATTATGACATCTCCTGTCGTAAATTCCCACTTTTTCTTCCCATTAACACCATCAAGGGCGTATATCTTTCCATCCTGGCTTCCGGTGTATACCATCCCGCGATAAACAGCAGGAGGTGCAAATATCATTCCCCCTGTTTTGAAATCCCACTTTTTTGTCCCGGTGATAGCATCAAGAGCATAAACTCTGGTATCCCAGCTCCCTGCATACACCACTTTGTTCAGAATGACCGGTGAGGAAGAGATGATATCCTCTGTCGAATAGTTCCAGATTTTTTCACCAGTATCAGGTTTCAGGGCATATACATTCGAGTCCTGACTGGTAAAATAGAGAACCCCTCCACCCATGACCGGTGCTGACGTCACTGGTTTTCCTGTTTTAAACTCCCAGATTTTCGTGCCGTTTGAAGCCTTTAGTGCATCTACACCTGGTTCATATCCAACATAGACAAATCCATCCTGGACGGAAATATAGGGAGTAATATTTCCTGGTGTTTGATATCTCCACAGGGTATTATAATTAAGCGACATCGTGTTCGGGGAAGTACAGCCCGACATAATAGTACATAAGATAATGATAATCCCTATATACAGGAAAAAGAATTTATTCTGTGATTTCTTCATATTCAAACCATTCTTCCATTCATCTTCGATTCCAAACATACCTTTCTGTATAAGATAATCCTTGGCTTCCTTATATCCCTTTTTTATTTCTACTTTTTTTTCTCATTATCTCCCGGGATTTTTGTCAGATTATGTCCATGCCGGACAGAGTTTTCAACCAGGTTATAAATGACTTTTACTCCCATGTCCTAGTACTGCCCTGTAAACTCGATAATAGTCTGAATATCATGTCGCGTGATACTGGATAATATCTTAAGCTTGTGGTTTATCTGTGCAACTGCATCATGAGCACTCCGAATCCCATCAAGTCTTTTCCCCTTAATCTCACCTTTCTTGAATCCGAATACTTTCTCATCAATGGTTAAAATTGTTAGTCACAGATAAACGCGAATATCGGTGTGATCGATTAAGGGAAATCGCATTCGTTACTATTTTTTCAATAGGCACTATCCTTCTCCCTGCCATCGTTTGCTTGATATTTAGTCGGGTAAAATAGTCTACTGCCAGTATTGTAATTCAACAAATATTATTAGATTACCTTTTCAAACATTCTACCCGCCATGTTTCAAGTTCAGCAACCTTATTAGGGTTAATATTCTTCGATTTCCACCGTTCTATAACATCATATGTCAGGCCGTCGTCACTATCGACAGCCCAGTCGCCAAAGTCTCCTGCACATCCAGACATGTAAACACAGATACCTCTGATTATTCCCCTGCAGTATGAAAATGCATCATCAACCATGTCTCGGTCAATGTAATTTTCCATCTCATCGAGAAACGGTTCAATTTTACTTTCCATCATCTCATAGGAATGCTCATAAGGATCTACGTAGCCGTATCGTGTCCTACCTGACTCCTGCCAGAGGTCCTGCACATCCAGTTCAGATAAAGAAGACCATACCCATTCTGATATATCATCCTCATCGATTCCGGATAATATCTCTCTTGCAATTGCAGCAGCTACAGGTATAAGTTCCTCGTTTGCCTGGAGAAGATGGATGAGAACTCTCTGGGCTTGATCATCATTTAAGGTTGAAAGAAATATCTGATCCTGTTTTTTTGTCATCAGAAGATTATATGTTATCCTGGGTTTTGAACATATCTTTATATACACTCTGCCTATCTATAAGTTAAAAGAGTTGGTTTATCGTTATTCTTAATTAAATATTAATTTGGGAAAATTTGTGGGGATTAATATTTTAAATGCAGCAGGAGATAAAAGATTGTGAAAAGATTTGCAGGATTCGATATCGGATTAATCGTCCTCATTATCATTATCACAATCTTTCCTTTCCAGGTGAGTGGGGTAACTGGCAATAATTCACTTGAACCAGTCCGACTTCAGCTTAAATGGACACACCAGTTCCAGTTTGCAGGATATTACGTTGCATCAGAAAAAGGGTACTACAAGGATTCTGGGCTCAACGTAACCATTCTTGAAGGGTCGAGTAATATAAATCCCGTTGAACGGGTTATTTCTGATTATGCTGATATTGGCGTTGGAACATCAGAGATAGCTCTTGAAAGGGCAAAGGGAAATCCTGTAGTAGTCCTGGGAACGATTTTTCAGCACTCGCCTCTTATTTACCTTGTTAAAGAAGACTCCGGCATTTCCAGTATTCACGATCTCGTAGGAAAACGGGTTATGATGGAGACTGGTTCTGAAGAACTGATAGCGTATCTTAAAAACGAAGGCATCTCTCCTGAAAAAGTAGAGATAATATCAGGAGAAAGCAATCTTACGGCTCTCCTTAACGGAGATGTTGATGCGATTTCTGCATACTCAACAACAGAACCTTATATCCTCAAAGAAAAGGGGATTCGGTTTCTCGAATTTACTCCCAGGGCATCAGGCATCGATTTCTACGGTGATAACCTCTTCACTTCAGAGTCATATCTAAAAAACCATCCTGAAACAATAAAAAAATTCCTCGATGCCAGTCGGATTGGATGGGAATACGCCTTAAAACACCCGAATGAAACTGCCGATCTGATCACCCAACGGTATAAACCGGATGTAAATAAAGACCAACTCCTGTTTGAAGCAGATCAGATGCAACGCCTGATAATGCCGGATATTGTTCAGATTGGGTATATGAATCCAGGGCGATGGCAAAACATCATTGATATTTATAATGAACTTGGAATGATACACCAGTCTTTTTCTCTTGATTCATTTTTATATAATCCAAGACCCGGACAGGATACCCTCGGTTTTTTCATAGTGATAATACTCTTTGGAGGAATAGCAATACTTTGTGGATATGCATTTTTCCATTATCGCAGGCTGAGCAATTCTCTGAAGAACGAGATAGAAGGGCGAAAGGAGATTGAGAAGGAACTTAAGGAAACTTCCGAGATATTTCGCCTTTTTACTGACAACTCGTCAGAAGCTTTCTTTATTACTGATCTTAATACAACAAAAGCACTCTATATGAGCCCTTCAATTGAAAAATTATCCGGGTACACTGTAGAAGAAGCAATGGGTATCAGACCTGATATCTCAATGACCCCTGAGTCTTTGGCGTATATTGCCCCGAAATTGGCATATAGGGCCCAGTTATTTTTAGATGGTATCGAAGATAAAAACGTATACATCGATGAGCTCGAACATTATCGGAAGGATGGTTCGAGTTTTTTATCAGAAATAACCTCTACATACATCAGGAGTAAGAATGGTGAACCACTCCGGATTTGTGTTCTTCGGGATATAGACAAAAGAAAAAAGACTGAAAAAGCCCTAAGAGAAAGCGAATCATTCAACCGTGGGCTTGTTGAGAATCTACCTGATTATATCGTTGTGTATGGTTATGACAAAAAGATTCTATATGTAAATCCTGCAGTTAATGCTGAACTTGGATACCTGAATGAAGAGATAGTCTCGATGCCGGTAATCTCCTTTTTTGCTGATGAATTCAAAGGGATGGGAGAAGAGATCTTATCTTCCAGGATAGACGGTACCAAACTTTCTGTCTATGAGACTGATATTGTGTGTAAGGATCAGAGCCGGAGGTCTGTAATTATTAAGGGTACCCACATCCAGTACAACAATCGTCCTGCAATTCTTCTTCTCATGAGTGATATTACCCATCGAAAACAGATAGAACAAGCTCTGAAAGAGAATGAAGAAAAATTCATTTCGATTTTTGAAGGAACTCCTGATCCGATTCTAATCCTCAACTCAGCATTTCAGATTGTAGAGGTTAATCGAGGATTTTTAACTTACTTCGAATTGTTGTATTCTGAAGTAACCGGGAAATTGCTTGATGATCTGGGTATCAGGCTTGCAAAACATAATATAGAAGATCTCTTCAAGGATAGTGAAAATAACGCTCACACTCCCCATATTGAGATGGATCTTTTTAAAAGAACCGGCTCTTCATTTATTGCTGAAGTTGCCATCTCCAGGATCTTTGTCAATAGAGAGCCTTGTTTTATTATACAAATTCATGATATCGATGAGATCCGCAAAGCCCATGAGGCCATCTCACAGGTAAACAATAAACTGAAGATCCTCTCAAGTGTCACCAGGCATGATATACTTAACCGGATTATGGTAACTTCTGCATATTCCTACATGATAAAAAAGGAAGTTTCTGATCCTGACCTACTAAGAAAATTACAAGCAATACAGCAATCTTCTGCTGAAATTCAGAATCTTATTGAGTTCACCGGCCAGTATCAGAATCTGGGTGAGACAGTACCCAAGTGGCAGACATTGGAGAAACTGTTCAAGACCCGGATAATTCAAGGGCTGTTATCAGATCTCAATTTGGTCCTGGACCTGAAGGGAATAGAGATCTTTGCAGACAATATGCTTGAGAAAGTGATTTACAACCTGGTCGAGAACTCAGTACGGCACGGAAAAAACCTAACTCAAATTCGACTCTCTCGCCTGGAAGAGTCAGGAGCAATGATAATATGGTATGAGGATGATGGTGGCGGGATATTATATGAAGAGAAAGAAAAAGTGTTTAAGAAAGGTTTTGGGAAAAATACCGGACTAGGTCTTTTTTTGATTAGGGAGATACTCTCGATAACCGGTATCTCAATTATCGAGAATGGAAGACCTGGGGATGGTGTAAGATTTGAGATTCGGGCTCCTGCAGGAAAATGGAGGATTAAGAGTCAGTGATTTTTTTAATAATTACCCTGCCCCCGGTTGTTTATCATCCTTCTCAAGGTAATCCGGATGAATTGTATATCGTGCTATACATGATAGGATAACTACAACAATTCCGATAATAAAAACAAACAAAAATGTTAAGTCAAACGCAGATGTCAGAGCCTTTAGATGAAGATCAGCAGAATAACCTGGGCCTATTTTAAAAAGTGAATTGAATATTTCGTTCGCCTTCACAAAAATAATGTTAAAAAATGCAATCCCTATTGTCATAGGGGCGAATCGCTCTACCTGTATTAGTGAAGAGATCATCCCCCGGTACTGTTTGGATGTCATGGTCATTACCATATTTGAGAGCGGGGGAACGAAAATACCTCCTCCAAAACCGGTAATGGAGAGAAAGAGAATAATAAATCCGGCAGGGGTACCTGCGTTTAATGTAAAAAGGAGGAAGTAACCCAGGACAGTGATAACAGAAGCTCCAATTAATAAGTTTCGTCCTCCCACACGGTTATAGAGCATTCCGGCAATAAACCCTGCAATAGCAGTGAAAAGCGAGAATGATGTGAGTATCAGTCCTGCGGAGGAAGTTGAGTAATTCCCGACATATTTCATGAAAAATGGCATGAAAAAAAATATCCCTGCAAGACTGAAGAGCAGGAGAGAAAATGCCAGATTGAACAGAAAAAAATTCCGGTCCTTAAAAAGGTGAACCTGGAGCAGAGGGTCAGCAGATTTCAGTTCCTGTCTCGCAAAAAGAATTAGAATGATGACCGCAGCGACGAGTGATCCAATGATAACCGGACTGTCCCAGCCTTGATTATTTCCTTCCGAGAAGCCATAGAGCAACAGGGCAAGTCCGATAAATATTAAGGCTGCTCCTGCCCAGTCAAATTTTTGATTCATTGTTTTTCGTTCTGAACCAGGAATAACGAGGAAGCCCAGGATAATTCCAATGATCCCGAGAGGGATGTTGATAAAGAATATCCATTGCCAGGAGAGGTAATCAGTAAGGAATCCTCCAAGTGTAGGACCCAGGGCAGCCCCCAGGGATGTCATGGTTACTAAAAATCCCATCGCTTTGCCTCTCATCTCCGGGGGCACATATGCAGTCACCATTGCAATGGGAACTGCCATGAGCATTGCTCCTCCAATCGCCTGGAAAGCTCGCGAACCAACCAGTACCCAGAAAGAGCCGGTCAGAACAGGCAGCACTCCACACATCAGCGAACCAATAGTAAAAATGACAAAACCGGTGAGAAATACTCGTTTATAACCGATGACATCAGAAACTTTTCCAAAAATGAGAATGCATCCTGACATAACCAGCAGATACACTGTTGCTACCCAACTGACATTGCTTGATGACATATGAAATGATTCTGATATTGTCGGAAGAGCGATATTAACAATAAGAGTGTCAAGGGCAGCCATAAAGATTGCAAGTGAGATTGTAAAGATCAACAGAAAATATCCTGATTCTTGTCCTGGTTTATACATAATCCTTGTAATATTAAAATTTAAACGATATGAATATATTTGCAATGTGAAATTTTTAGAGGACTACATTTTTTCATCCAAAAAACCTAGCCTTAAAAAGTTGACCCAGATTCACGTTTCCAGATTGAATCCATTACAAAATATATAACAGGTGGGGCGATTGGCACCCTTGTTGACGAGGGAAAACTAAACTGGGACACCCCAGTTATTGCATATCTGCCGAATTTTACACTGAATGATACGTATGCAGGTAATCATACTACACTTCGTGACCTACTCGCTCACCGTACTGGTCTGAAAAGATATGATGGTGAACTGCTTGGAAGGGTCGGATACTCCAACGGTGAAATACTATCCCGTGTGCGATATCTACAGCCTGGAGCTAGTTTCAGGGAGCGGTACCTGTACTCAAATGCAGGTTATTTCATAGCAGGAGAAGTTGCGGCTGTAGTTGCCAACCAGAGCTGGGAGAATTTAACCGATGCCCGGATAATTGAGCCACTCGGGATGACACGATCCGGAGCCGATTATGATACCCTTTATCTTGACGAAAACCACATATCGGGTCATGGAGGGACCGGCGACCAGGTTTATACTATACCACTCGAGATTAGTTCTCTGCCGCCGGCAGGTCAGGTCGTATCTACAGGCCGTGACATGACTCAGTGGCTTCGTATGATCCTTGCTAACGGTTCTATTGATGGGAAACAGATCCTCAAACCCGAAACAGTTAAAAAAATACATGCAGCGAGTTTACCCACCGGTAGTGGCGGTCCCCTTGGTGATCCTAACGCTGCAACCGGTCTTGGCTGTGATTCCTACAATTTCCTTGGTGAGAGGGTAATTGAGAAGAATGGTGCTTTTTGTTTATTCAGACTATAATCGTAAAATTCCTGATAAATTAAAGGAATATTATCGCCATTGTTTTAGAAAGGATTTGAAATTTGATTTAAAAGACGGTAACAACTGTGAAATTCTTATAAAAAATGAGGATACGAAACTTGAAAAGGTAATTCCCTTATATTTTTCCAACCCTGGTACTATCAAAAATATCTCTCAAAAATACGAATCCGATAGAAAACGCGGTTATGGATACTGGACTGCTCCAATTGCATCCAATAAAATTTATTACCTGGAATTTGTCAGGCGGTCCGTTGATTCAGGAGATGAATATTTCCCACTATTTTTCATTTCAATGGATAACTGGGTTGTGCTTGAAGAGATATGGAAACCATTAGAAATAAAATTTGATTATCTATGCAGTGTCTGTGATGGGTGTAGAATGGGCGGGGCATACTGGTGTGTAAATGAATATTACAAGGATTTCCTCCCGGTACTAAATAAGAAATCTTATTGGGTTACTGATCACCACAGGCCTCCGGTAAAACCAGACCAGTTTAAATTAAGGCGAAGGTTACTTGACTGGGGGTGTTCAAATGTGCATAAAACCAGTGAATTATTCGAGGTCGATAACAAGTAATGTATGAGATTTACTTTCTTACGTGGGCGTACATTTGTAATGGGTAGAGAGAGGTCATTATTCTTTGACTTAACACAGGTCTGGAGTGAAGTGGAGACGAACCCTTTTTCTCCAAAGTCCAGTTGAATTCGAGGGAAATTTTTAGATTATAAACTTGATAAAGGGGAAATCGGGTTTCGCATGCACACATGAAATAGAGAAAAATGGATAAATATTGATCATTTATCATTTGTTAGACGACACAGAAACAGGCAAGCATCAGTCTTAAGGGATATTAAAAAAATATCTCTAAACGAAAATAATATGCAATTGTATATGTTTTCCATATCATTAAGCCAGATACATGATAACGTCCGGGGTGTAAAAATATTCACAAAATAAGCTCACATAATTATGATCTTGCATTCAAAGAATCCTTAACATTATTTGAAAACCAGACCCTTGATTTTCTGAGTCTTGACCTTCCTAGAATTACCGGGGTTTTGGAGACAGAATTCGTTGACGTTGAGACAAGGGATGAATTTGTGGACCTCACGTTCTGGCTCGAGGATGGCACTATCCTTCATATTGAAGAGCAGACCGAACTTACGCCTGATGATCTAATCAGATTTGCTCACTATGACCTGAGAATTTATAAAAGGCACCAGGTAAATATACACACAATAGTTCTCTCTCCAGCTTCAATCAGGCAATCTGGGAAGAGAAATATTGATACGGGTAATTTACAATATTCAGTTACCCATCTCGTAATTTACGGAAGGAATGCGGATGAACTAATTGAGCGGATACAGAAAGAGATATCTGAAGGGCGTCCAATACATGAGCTTGAACTCATCTTTATTCCACTCATGGAAAGCAGACTATCTGTAAAAGAGTTACTCCTTGAGACGATAAAACTGGAGAAGGAGATCAATAATGAATCTATTCGAAATAAAGTCATTGCATTGACTCTTGTGATGACAAACAAGCTTGTCGGGCCTGAAGTAATGGAAAGTATATGGGAGGAGATAAAAATGTTGAAAATAGTAAAATTCGCTGAAGAAAAAGGGATTGAAAAAGGAAGAGAGCAAGGTATGAAACAGGGCCTCGTAAAGGGAATTGAAAAGGGAAGAGAACAAGGTCTGGTACAAGGTCTGGTGCAAGGTCAAGAACAGGGGAGAATTGAAGAGAAACGGTCCCTTGTTGAAAGGTTGCTTGTGAAAAAATTCGGGTTGGTACCTCAGGACATCCTTGAACAGATTCCAAAGATGAATGCTGCTACCCTTGATCTAATTAGTATCGAGATCTTTGATATGCAGCGAATTGAAGACCTTCAAAGATATATTGTGAGAAAAGATCCTAACTGATACCAGGTTTTCTCCCCCACAATTGTACTATGGAATTATCTTTTCTTTTTCACGAAATTATTAATTATTTGGAGAAGTCTTTCTTCGGTCTCTTTATCTACAGGGGTGAGGCAATGAGCTTATTTGGATTCATTCCGTTTTAATAAAAAGGTCTCCGTCTCATTGTACCTTTTCGCTACATTATCAACATCGATATCAGTTATAAAAATGATAAGAATATATCTCAAAAGGCACTTAGTAGGGAGGAAATATGTATTCATTCAGTCAGTTACATGATAAAAGCAGAGGTGTAGTAGTATTCACAAAATAAGCTCACATAATTATGATCTTGCATTCAAAGAATCCTTAACATTATTTGAAAACCAGACCCTTGATTTTCTGGGTCTTGACCTTCCTAGAATTACCGGGGTTTTGGAGACAGAATTCGTTGACGTTGAGACAAGGGATGAATTTGTGGACCTCACGTTCTGGCTCGAGGATGGCACTATCCTTCATATTGAAGAGCAGAC
>Ga0209083_1001011_pt1 | contig 34906 bp, 32 predicted proteins | sample AM7aDNAmetaG_FD_184132 | JGI IMG/M metagenome (GOLD analysis project Ga0209083, IMG submission 184132) | Freshwater microbial communities from Finland to study Microbial Dark Matter (Phase II) - AM7a DNA metaG (SPAdes) (version 3) | ecosystem: Environmental > Aquatic > Freshwater > Lake ... | reverse complement strand
TCTCGCATCAGCGTCAAATACGGGGCCACGAAGGCCCACTCATCATCCGTGACGTCGCTTGGGTATGGCTTCCTTGCCATCCCTATCTTCTACACTACATTGCCCAAAGTTCATAACACGCTCTAGGAATTCTGCCAGGTTGGAACCCTTAGCGCACGTGTCAGAAGTGGCGGGGCAGAGGAATACCTCAACTCCGATCTGTTGTGTCGCTTCGACGCTTTGCAGATCCGGCGGGAAGGGGCCGTTGTGGCGCCTGTAGTCCTGTTGATACAAGAGGAACGCCTGTCCGAGGGATTGCATCTGCTTTGCGCATTTAGCTCGATACGCGGTATCCGGGACGTAGCGTGAGAGCACGAACAACGCCATCACACCGACGAAGACAAGGCACATGAAGATGAAAACCGGCGATTTCCAGATCGGCTGGCTGGCGAGTGTGCCATGTATCGGCTGGTCCGTGGTCATGTCGGCATTGTATCACGAGCATGCACGGAGCGGGCTTTCTCTTGGCGGAGATGAAGCTTCCCCATCGCCAGTTCGCGGCGCGGCTTGGCTGGATGACGGCTAAGCCGAACGAACTGATCAGAGAGAGGCGAGGTACCACAACCGTTCATCGCTGCCCGTGCTTCGCTCCAGTGATCTTGTTAGGTGCTGAACTCTTGCTTAAGTCTGGCACTCTTGGGATGAGGAAAAAAGAACCAGTGAGGCAAGCGCAAAGAGAAGAAAGAACGCTGCATAGGATGGCTTATCGTCCTGCAAGCAGCCAAAAGATACCGCAGAAAACAAGACAACCCCAAAGAACATCGTCCAACGGTCACGGCCTCTTGGAGGCGGGGGAGACGATGGCAACGGGCGTCGTCTGATCTTGCGTACAACCAGAACAGGGCCGAACAGAACCAGCGCGAGGATCAGTGCCGTCGCCATGCATCTCAAGAGATCTTGAAAGTCGCTGTGCATGTCGTCTCTCGCCTAACTGAGTAATATGCGTCAGGGCTCCTTGTTCAGAGTATGCAACCGAGACATAAGCCCGGTCAAGCAGAATCTGCGGCGGCTTCTTGGCACCCAGCGCGCAAAAGCGTGACATTCCACATACTGGATGATCGCATCGACCGCTGCGCCGGTTAACCCCTCACGCCCCGAACTCCAACTTCGTTCCTGCGGAATCTAAATTCCTATCAGTAAATGCTACCTGGAGTCGATGTAGAGCGTGTCGGGGCATATGTCCTGTTCGTTTGGCCACATCACCGTCCCAAGAGATACCCGCACCTGGCGAAAGTAATCTTGATCGGCCAATTCGGTGAACACTCCAAAGTGAAGAAGGGGCTGACAGTCATAGACCTTCACTTCGCCGTTGGTGAAGGTGAGCTCCAGCTTGTAGTCCGGTAGCGGCGTGACGTCTTTCACTCGCGGCAGCATATGTTACCTCAATGGGACGGCCCTGTCAGAAGGGCCGCCCCAGTTGTGGTTGATCAAAGAAGAGCGGACGAGGACATGCGCGCTCCCCGGCTAGACGCCCTTATACGGACTGATGCGGGGGCAGGGGCTGGTACGTTGTTGCCGGCCTAAAGGGCCTATTTCCTGGCGAACCACTTTTCCGACAGCCAGGGCTTGGTGGCCAGCAGCATGTCGTCCAGCAGTTTGGGGATATCGTACATGTCGCGCATGTGCGGATCGAGGAACAGCGCCTGCTCGGCCGCGGCGCGATCGTGCTCCAGAGCCGCCTTGATCGACAACTCGTGAATGGCCGTCCAGTTGGTGACCAGCGAATGCACCGCTGGCGGCAGCGTGATCTGCTTACCGGTAATCTTACGCCCATTGAGCGTGACCAGCGCCTCGACGCAGGCATTCTTGTCGATGCCCTTGAGATACTCGCCGGTGTTGAGCAGGTTCAGCACGCGGGTGAAGGGCGTCTTGGTCAGCCACGCCCACATCAGTTCATGTGCGTGCTCGGTGGTCATCAGGTGCAGGTCGCCCACGCCGTCGGGGCCATAAGCCCAGTCCAGCAGAATCTGCGGCGGCTTCTTGGCGCCCAGCGGCTCTCGGCCGGGAATAAGGTGGTGCATGTGGTGTTCGTACTTATCCACACGCCGGCTGGTGAAGAAATACCGGTAGAATTCGGCCAGATGCGTGTCGCCACAGCTCGGCCAGGCGCCCAGGATCTTGTACACCTCCTGCTGCAACTCGGTGTCTTCTTCGGTCACGGTCACCAGGGAGTCCTTGAACGTGGCCTTGGACTTCTGCGCTGCGGTGAGGATGTCACCGGTCCGCTCCTTGCCCTTGACCCACAGCCGCGTCACGAAGGCCTGGTGGTTGACGCCGCCGATCTCCATGTTGATGTCTTTCTTCTCGCACTTGAAGACATCGGCGAAGTACTGGAAGAGCGAATCGGCCGAGTGGCACAGCCCGAAGCACGGAATCGAGCTGGTGCGGGCCATAGCGCCGGTGATGGCTGACATCGGATTGGTGAAGTTGAGCATGAGCGCATCTGGACAGATGCGCTCCATGTTCTTGACCAGGTTGACGACGACCGGAATCGCACGGAGATTGCGCGATAGCGCGGTCGGGCCCAGCGTATCACCTACGCCCACCGGGATACCGTATTTGGCACACACTTCAAAGGAACGGAAGTCCGACTCCAAGCCGCCGGTGGTGATGGCAAGTATGACGACATCAGCGCCCTTGAGGGCCTCATCCTGGCTGAGCGTGCGGGCAACGGTGATCTTCGTCCTGGTTTGGCGGGCCATCCGCTCCAGCAGGTCGCCGACGATGCGCAGCGGCTCGGGATTCAGATCGTGCAGCACGAGGTGACAATCGTTAAAGCCGCCCACCAGCAGCATGTCGCGCAGCACTTTGTGAATGAACTTGTAGCTGGCACCGATGAAGGTGATCTGCTTGCGGCCCACGGTCCCCTTGTTCTTGACGAACTTTTCCGGTGGACCCCAATTGCCTGGTGCGGACTTTCCGATTGTTTTCGTAGCCATGATCTTCTTTCTGAAATAAAGTGCCTGCTGACGACGTCGTCCGCGTCAGCGTGTAAGAAAACATTAGAACCGGGTGCGCTGGAGAGGTCAAAGTTCGCGACTGGTCACGGACACTCCCGCCGCATCATTTCATCGACGGCTTTCCACGGATCGTCTACCCAGTCGCCGTGCCAGCCCAGTTGATGGAGCGTGGCGGGAAGGGCGGCGAGGGCCTCGTTAAGATGCTGACGTGGCGACCAGTGCGAGCTTGGCAGGTCGAGGCAGGAGCGGGGCGTCTGGATGAGAGCTTGGGTCATGCGGTCCAGAAAGGGGCAGAGAACCTGGCCGGCTTGCGTGGATCTGGCGACCTCGGTGAGCCATTTGGTGTAGGGCCAGGGCTTTTGCTCGGCGACGCAGCAAACACGGCAAAGGCTGTCGATCGCCTGGCCCGCCATCGCCAGGGCGGAGGGAAGCCTTCCGGAACCGGCCGCCTTCCACATGCCGCTGGGTTGAGATCGGAACTGGCCGATGAGCCAGCGGAGTTTTGACTCCGCGATGTCGCGGGGGAATCGGCCGAACTTCTGTTGTAGCTGCACAAGGGTATCGGCATGACCATCCAGCACTTGCGCGGTGGAGATGATCCACATCATCTCTGAGTGCCACTGGCCAAGTCGCTTGGCCAGGTCTTGCTCATCGTAGAACGTCCAGTGCGCCTCCAGATCGCCGCGGTCGACGAACAGGCTCCCGCGCAGGTCATAGCGCTGGCGCTCGTGGGGCGAGAGGCACTGCTTATCGCCGATGATCCAGAGGTCGAGATCGGAGTGAGTCCCGGCATAGCCGGCCGCCCGGCTGCCGACCAGCAGCAGTACCGCACGTGGACCGGTGGAGTTGCGTGCTGCCTCGGCACGCTCTAGAAATGCCGCATCGGCCGGCCGGAGATTATCGAGGGACTGCATCGGAGGCAGTATCGGCAGGAAGGTTCTATGCGACAAGAGAACAGGCTCCGCATGTACGCCCGAAAGCTCTTCTCCGCCACGCCTCGCCGTGGCCTCGTATGGTGCCAAGCTTTGATCCCCAAGTAGCATCGATGAGCCACATCTTACATCCCAGCAAGAAGTCGCGGATGCGCTAAAGCAGCCTCGTACTCCTTGCGACTGAAGAAGGGCCACACACTCCAGTCTCCCTCGAGTTTTCGCCTCTTTCTGACTCGTGCGCGCAAGAACGGAATCGCTAGGCCCAATGTGACCACCATGAGAAACAGTTCCAAGACCGGGATGAAATTCTGCACCGGCCAACGGTATTCACAATCAGAATATAGGAAGGCGATTTGGCGAGCCTTCTCTTTGTTGCCTTCAGGAAGCAGTGCCCATTGGCCCTTGATTCGATGCGTTCGCAGATCATCGTAGCAGTACCAGGTCAGGCTTGTCACTGCTTCCAGGACGTGATCCCGTTCGCGGTCTCGGGCAACCGAATCCACAATTTCCCATGCACGCTCGTCAAACTCATCATTGGTCAACTGCCCGTCTACGAAATGCCTGAGCAGTTCCGCAAGCTCATCTCTTCGTTTGCGGTCAACCATGGTGGTCGCGTCCTCACTGTCTATACGTTACACACCGAGACCCCACGAAGAAACCCCTCCCTGAGCACGATTGTTGGAGTGATGGCGCTGGTTGTCCGGAGGAAGCAGCAGGTCTAGTGTCTTACATAACCGTGAATGAGGCCCGACCATGGCATCACAAAAGAAGCGCAAGGTCGCCGCTAAGGCAGGCGATAGTATCAGGGATCATGCAGTCGTATCGCGAGAGAAATGGCTAAGAGCGCGAACGGCACTGTTGGCGAAAGAGAAGAAGTTCACGCACCTGCGGGAAACCCTGGCCCAGCAACGGCGGGCGCTGCCGTGGGTGAAGGTGGAAAAGCCATATTCCTTCGATGCCTCCGGTGGCAAGCAGACGCTGGGCGACCTGTTCGAGGGGAGGAGCCAACTCGTCATCTATCACTTCATGTTCGCCCCGGAGTGGGACCAGGGGTGCATGCACTGCTCGTTCTGGGCGGACCATTTCGACTGCATGGGTGTGCACCTCAATCACCGTGATGTGACTTTCGCCGCGATTTCCCGGGCGCCATTGTCCAAAATAGCCCGCTTCAAGAAACGGATGGGCTGGAAGTTCAAGTGGGTGTCTTCGTCGAACACGGATTTCAACTATGATTTCAACGTGTCGTTTGCGCCCGAGCAGATCAAGAAGGGCACGACGTTCTACAACTACGTCCTGGGCGGCAACGATTACAGCGATCGTGAAGGTCTGAGTGTGTTCTATAAGGACAAGAGCGGCGCCATCTTCCACACCTACTCGACGTTCGCGAGAGGAATCGACATGCTCAACGGAACGTACCACTTCCTTGACCTGGTGCCCAAGGGCCGGGATGAAGGCGACTCGCCGCAGTCGTGGGTGCGGTATCACGATCGATACGAGGTGTGAGTTGCCAAACGCTTTAGGCAACGGCATCTATATTCATTCTATTGGGCGGATAGGGCGAATTCCCTCAACAGCGGCCGCGCTGCAACAGTACTACCAACAACCATGCTCCAGCGGCACAGGCACTTTATATTGGCCGTGTTCCTCGGCGTCATCCCCGCCCTGGCCCTGGCCGCCGAATCCAATCGCCCGCTTATCCGCATCAACGCTGGCCACGACATTGCACCAATCCCGCGAAGACTTTTCGGCGTCAATCTCCGCCCTGACATGCAGCAGGATCCCCCCATCCGCCGATTCCTCAGCGACACCGGCATCACCCTCTTCCGTTATCCCGACAGCATCGACGAGGGCTACACCTGGGATTGGTCGGCCGGCGGCGTCATGCTCAGGGATGGCAAGCCCTTGATCTCACCCCTCTCGCGTTTCGATACTGCCATTGACGTTGCCCACAACGTCAAGGGTGAACTCTGTTTCACGGTGAAGATCCACAACTCTTCGCCTGAGGAAGCCGCACGCTGGGTCGCCGAGGCGAAGAAGCGCGGCATGGGGGGATCCTACTGGTGCTTCGGCAATGAGCCCTACTTCAAAGGCGACAAGTTCTACGTGGCCAAAGAAGCCTACGTCGATCTGGTGAACACCTACAGCCCGGCCATGAAAGCGGCCGATCCTGATATCCATCTGGGCATTGGCTGGTGCGGACCTTTCGTCGAGGAAGAAACCGAAAAGGGCCGCGAAAGCTTCATCCTCCACAATACGAAGCGCTGGGTGGATTTCATTGATTTTCATTACTACACCGGCCGCTGGGACAAGGACAAAGGGATTGATGCCAAACGCATCATGGCCGGCTCGCTGCTGGTCGCCCAGAATACGCGCAAGTTCCGCGAGATCTTCCAGCGCGAAGCACCGGAAAAGGCCGACAAGATCGAGATCCAGTACTGGGAATGGAACGGACCGCCGTGGCCGGCCATCGGCGGCATGCAGACGCTGGCTTCCGCCCTCTTCGCAGCCGATGCCCTGGGTGAGATGGCCCGCTGCGGTGTTCGTGCCGCCATCGTGTACAACCTTCAGGAACGCCATTGCGGGCTGATTCCAGGCTTCGAGCGCGATGGCAGCCATCCCTGGCCCACCGAACCATGGAACGGCAGGACCATCCGTCCTATCGCCTATGCGATCCAGATCTGGAGCCGCCACATGGGAACAACCTTGCTGGAATCCGCAGTGACCAATGTTGGCTCTTATCAGAACAAGGACTGGTACAGCGCGGTGAACTACCAGGGCGAGGTTCCGCTGCTGGCCGCCCACGCCACCCGCAGTGATGGCCACCAATCGCTTCAGCTTCTGGTGGTTAATCGCGATGAGGCCAGCGCCATCGATGCCCGCATTGATCTGCAGGGCTTCTCGCCCCAGCCTCAGGCGCAGGTCCTCACCCTCAACGGCCCCAGCGCCCTGAGCACCAACGATGTGACCAATCGCGAGCCCCGCTATCACTCGTTCAGTGATGCCCCCGAAGGTCCCGTCAAGCTCGTAAGCTCAAGCCATACCATCGATACCACGGACTTCCATTACACGTTTCCTCCGCACTCGGTAACCGTTATTCTGACGCAGAGCCGTTAACCTCCGGGAGGCGCGCTGACGAACTACCATCGCAGTTCTCCTGGCAAAGTCGCTGTATCGCAGGCCGACCCATGATAAAGCTATTCCTGATCGCACCAATGAAGTACATCAAAGGACTCATCGCCGCAGCCGGATGCCTTGTCATGCTGTCGTCGAGTCTGCAGGCCGGCGTCAAGTTCGTGTCGCCCACCGGGGACGATGCGGTTAGCGCGGCCGCCAATGACATTGATCACCCGTGGAAGACCGCTGCTAAGGCGTTCACCGATGCGGCCGCTGGAGATACGGTCTACTTTCGAGCGGGAACGTACGAGGTCACAAGCACCATCAACGTTGACGGCGGAAGCGTTCACCCCGTGCTCTTGACTTGCTATGGCAATGAGAAAGTGCTCGTCACCGGCAGCGTCGCTGGTCCGATCGTTGAGATCCAGCGGCAATCCTACACGGTTGAGGGCATCAGCTTCTCGGGCCGTGGCACGTGCTTCCGCGTGGGCTGGGATCGCAACGGCTCGAACTTTGCCGTCCGCAACTGCAGCTACACCATGAAGACCGGGGGCGATAATACGGGGTTCGTCTATGCAAACGGGCTCCTGGCAAATGGAACCAGAGTCGAGAACTGCACTCTGATCGGACCCGGTTCATCCGCCCACCAGAATTCCGCCGGCATCATTGCGTTCAGGACTCAGCAACTCTCGATCCTGCATTGTGAGATCTCCGAATTCCCCATCGCCATCTACTATAAACACGCCAACGATATTGATGCCATCACTCACGGCACCGTCATTGAGATCGCCCACAACTACGTTCACGGTACCTCGCGATACGCGATGGAGATCAATGCAAACCACGCCAACATTCACGACAACCTGTTTGGCCTGAACAACGCCGGGATACGATTCAATGAATGCAATGGCGCAGCCGGAGGCGACTGCAATCTCTTCACGCATAATACGCTTTACAAGACACCATTGGGTTTGAGCGGCGAGACCGACGCCCATGACCGCTCCTATCCCGGCGCTGTTGGCAATACCATCAGCGACAACATCATCTACGGCGAGTCTGACAAGGAACACAAGATCTTCGACATCTATCGCTACTTCACACAAGGCGACCACAAGACCGTGTCCGACTACAACTGCCTCTACAACAGCGTAACATCTAACGTGATCGCGGAATTCGGGAAGCCCTACACGCTTAGCGCGTGGTCCACGCATGCAGGCGGCGATGCGCATTCGGTGCAATCGCGGCCGGTCTTCACCAACGCGTCGGGACGGCTCGATACTCCGGCCGACTTCAAGCTGACTACCGCTTCTCCGGGCTATCGCGCCGCTTCTGACGGAGCCGATATGGGGGCGAATGTCGATTCGGTCGGCGTGAAAGGCGGGGGAACGAAAACCCCTCAACCTGGTACCTCCAAACCCTAACCCCCTGACCCTCGGAGTAAAACATGATCAATCGGCGAAGTTTTCTGCGGACGGCGGCCGGCGTGGCAGCCATTGGTCTGAGCGGCCGGCGGCTGCTGGCTCAGGAGGCCAAGCCCGCGAGTCTGGCCGGCAAACTGCCGCGCTGGCGCGGCTTCAACCTGCTGGAAAAGTTCACGGCCCGGCGAGATGGAAGCGCTCCAGCATACAAAGAAGAGGACTTCGGGATCCTGGCCGAGTGGGGCTTCGATTTCGTCCGTTTGCCCATGTCTTATCTCTGTTGGTCAACGGTCACCGACTGGCTCAACATTGACCAGAGCAAGCTCCTGGACATCGACAAAGCCATCGAACTGGGCAAACAGTACAAAGTCCATGTGAACCTCAATATGCATCGGGCTCCCGGGTATTGCGTCAACCCGCCCAAAGAACCCAAAGACCTGTTTACTGATCCCGAAGCGCTGGATGCTTGCGCCACGCACTGGCGGACGTTCGCCGCCCGCTACAAAGGCATTCCCTCCACGCAGTTGAGTTTCGACCTGCTTAACGAACCATCCGATATCCCCGAGGAGAAATACATCGCCGTCATCACGCGACTGGTGCAGGAGATCCGCGCCGCAGACCCCAACCGCTTGATCATCGCTGACGGTCTGAAATGGGGCACCAAGCCGGTACTCGGTCTGGCCGGCTTGGGCATCGCGCAGAGCACCCGCGGCTACGCCCCCATGCAGATCAGCCACTTCCGCGCCAACTGGATCACCGGCTCCGACAAATGGGCCGCCCCTACCTGGCCGCTGAAACTGGAAACGGAAACCTGGGACCGCCAGCGCCTTTTGCGGCAGAACATCGAGCCCTGGAAAGCCCTCGCTGCCAAAGGTGTCGGCGTCCACGTCGGTGAATGGGGCGCCTTCCAGTACACGCCCCACGACGTCGCCCTGGCCTGGATGCGCGACTGCCTGGAACTCTGGAAAGAGGTCGGCTGGGGCTGGTCCATGTGGAATCTCCGCGGCGGCTTTGGCCTGCTGGACAGCAACCGCAGCGATATCGCCTACGAATCGCACCGCGGCCACAAACTCGATCGGAAGATGCTCGAACTTCTCAAAGAGGTCGGGTAGTGCGCAGCGCTGCGTCGCGCAGAATCATCTCTTTCATTTCCACGTCACTTCGCAGGGCTTGCCTGTGCGCTGGCAGCTCTGGTCGGTGTACTGGTGGAACTCGATGGCGACGCCATCGGGCGCATCCTTGACCCAGGCCTGCGGGGTGTGATCCGCGCCCATGGTTTTATCGCCGACCTTGTAGCCGTTGGATCTTAAGCGGGTGATAACCTCATCGAGGTCGTCGGTTTCCAGGCAAAGGTGGCGAATGGGGCTACCGGCATTGGGAACGGAGTCAGCCTGGAAGAATTCCAGATACACGCCGGGCACCACCTGCAGGTAGAAGCCGATGACCTTCCCCTGCTTCACAAACTCAAAGCGCTTGCTGAAGCCCAGGGCCTTGCAGTAGAAGCGCTCGACCTCGGCCAGATTCGTACAACCGATGCATGCGTGTGCGATTCCTTTGATCATGGTGCAGTTACTCTACACGAGATCTTTGATCATCCCAACCAACTGCTCCACATCCCAAGCCAGACAAAACAACGCGTTGTTTTGTCAACTATTCTAATGAAACAACGCGTTGTTTTATCTGACGTATGCGCAGAACAACGCGTTGTTCTGTATGGCAAAGTCTGCACCGCCATCGCTACACACACCAACGAAGCGGCCGCGGACCTCAATGATCCGCGGCCGGTTGCTTACAAATAATGTCAACCCAACGCGCCTATGCCGGTGTCGGCTCAGGATTCGCCGGCGCAGCGGCCGCCGGCACAGGAGCGGGAGCTGACGCTGCAACTGCCGCGGGCGCGGGCGCGGGACGCGGCTGGATGTTCAGGCGCTCGCCGGTCTGACCTGAGGCGGCAGCAGCCACCTTCTTCGCCTGCTGCCCGGTCTTGTGATCGGGCTGGAGCACCAGCGTCATCCGCTTGCCTTCCATCTTCGCGTCGCGCTCGACCTTTGATACATCTGCCAGCTCCGTCTTCACCTTGGTCATCAGCGCGCGGCCCAAATCGATGTGGGCCAGTTCGCGGCCGCGGAACTGCAGCGTGAACTGCACCTTGTTGCCCTCTTTGAGGAAGTCGCGTGCGTGCGTGATCTTCACCATCAGATCGTTATCACCGATCTTGACGGTGCGGAACTTCAGCTCTTTGAGCTGTCCACCCTTGGAATTGGCGCGCGACCGGTCTTCCTTCTTCTGCTGCTGGTAGCGCCACTTGCCGTAGTCCATGATTTTGCAGACTGGCGGGCGGGCGGCCGGTGCGACCTCGACAAGGTCCATCCCGGCTTCGCGGGCAAGACGCATCGCTTCGTTGGTGGGTACAACCCCTAGCTGCTCATCGTCGTGATTAATGAGCCGGACCGGTGAAATGCGGATCTGCTCATTGTGGCGATAGTTCGTAGAAATAACCCGTCTCCTTTGACAGCGACTAATAAAACCGGCCGGTCAGGTTCACCGAGCTTGTGCTTCCTGAGCGTAAACGTCGATCAAATGAGGCTCGTGGCCTTCCCCGCCGCCGGCCGATATTGCCCGCGCGATGGGTACATATTAGATTCTGCGTGAGAATGCTGGAGGATTCAAGGGGTAAAACGGGCGTTATCCCGGAAACGGGCTCATCCGTGCCAGCTCACCCCCGCCGAACCCAACGCGATTCCGGGCCAGTTCCATTGGCATGCGCCCCCGGCGGTCTCTACAATCTTCGCCGCTGTATGCTCAAGCATGTGCCCAACCTGCTGACCGCGTCGCGCCTGGTTCTGGCGGCCGTATTCTTCGCGTTTCTCTCTCGCTACCAATACGAGCTTCGGCCCGAAGCCCTGCTCCATGCCGCTTTCGCGGTCTATCTGGTCGCCTTGATCACCGATTTCTTCGACGGCTATCTTGCCCGGCGCTGGAAGGCCGCGAGCCTGTTCGGCCGGATTACCGATCCCTTTGTGGACAAAGTCCTCGTTCTGGGCAGCTTTATCTTCTTTGCCGGCAAGAACTTCGTGATTCCCGAGGCAGATTTGGGAGCAGTTCCCGACAACGTCAAGACCATCACCGGAATTGCCCCCTGGATGGTGGTGCTGATCCTGGCGCGGGAACTGCTCGTCACCACCTTCCGTGGCGTCGCCGAATCCAGCGGGCAGAACTTCGGCGCTGCCTTCACCGGCAAACTCAAGATGACCCTGCAGTCGATCACTATCCTGGTCATCCTCACCTATGTGAATTTCCGCGGCTGGCTCCAGGTCCACCACTGGGATTCACCCGCCCAGATTACCCGTGATGTATTCATCTGGGCGACTTTGATCGTGACGGTCTACAGTGGTCTGGCTTACGCCAGGCGAGCTGGAGCGTTGTTCAGCCACCGGAGCGAATCAGACCAATAGCCGTGTTGGTCAGAATGGAGCAGAGTGTCGGATTATCTTCTTTCGCTTGTGCTTGGGATCGTCGAGGGCATTACCGAGTTTCTTCCGGTTAGTTCCACGGCTCATATCCGCATTACCCAGGCGCTGATGGGGATTAGCCTCGATGATGGGTATTGGAAGATGTACTCCGTTGTCATTCAGCTTGGAGCAATCTTGAGCGTCCTGGTCTACTTCCGGGGGCGGATCATCGAGTTCCTGAAGAGTTTCCCCAAAGGAAAAAACGGCGACCGCACGCTCCTCACCCACCCGCTGACTCTGACGCTGATCGCGTTCGTGGTCACGGCCGGCCCGGCCTGGGCGCTCAAGAAGGCGATCGACAAGAACCTTGAGAACCTCTGGGTAATCGGGACATCGCTCATGGTTGGCGGCGTGGTGATGTGGGCGGTGGATGTGATCTGCCGCAAACCGCGAACGCTGAACATGGAGCAGATGTCCATGCCCCAGGCGATCTGGGTCGGGGCGGTGCAGGTTCTCTCGGCCGTTTTCCCCGGCACCAGCCGCTCCATGGCCACCATCGCCGCCGGCCAGACCGCCGGCATGAGCCGCGAAGCCGCCCTGGAATTCTCTTTCTTCCTGTGCATCCCGACGATGATCGCCGCCACGGGAAAGGAACTGCACGACACCCTCAAAGAAAGCAGCCAAGCCGCCACCCAAGCCGCCGCCACCCCCACCACCGCTCACCACGCGCTGCACTTGAGCGCCCACCAATGGTCCGTCCTCGCCCTGGGCTTCATCGTCTCCTTCTTCGTCGCCTGGGCCGTAATCGCCTGGTTCATGCACTGGGTCCGCAAGCACGGCTTCATTCCCTTCGCGATTTACCGCCTGGCGATGGGCCTATACGCACTGGTGCTGGCGCAGAGATTGGCCCGGTGACCCCGTAGCACACCCGCCTCGGGTGTGTGCTCAAACCCTCATCCACGCACAGCCAGGCAACGTGGCGCGTACCTCCCCATGAAATAATCAACATTAATCGCACCCGCCTGCAAACTCCGGCCGCCGACTCCGGCATATCTACAGAAGAGCAAAACGCCCGATGCTCGTGCCACATGGGCGGCCGCTCATCGGGCAGCTCACAACGACGGGAGCTGCGCTATGAGCAACATTCCTTCTGCCCGGCATGCCATTCGCGACCTCATCTTTCTCTATAACCCGGTATACCTGCTCAGTTCCGTGTGCATGCTGGTCGGCTGCGTCCTGCTGACCAACGACACCGAGCACAGGGCCGTCCCGATTGGCCAGTTGCTCTCGATCGTCGGCGCAGTGGCCCTCTACCAGGCCTGCCTTTTTGCCATCGGCTCATTTCTCACCCTCGCCCGGCGAATCCTGCGCGATGGACGAACACTGCTGATCCTCGACGCGGTTTTCCTCTCCGACATCACCTTCGTGAATTCCGAACTCCTAACCACCAACCTGAAAGTCGGCCTGGGCATCGGTCTGCTTCTCTTTGGCCTTTCCGCACTGCGCATTCACTGGATCACCCGGCGGATGGGCTGTCCCATGCTCCTTCACCGCTACCTGATTATCCTCCTGCAATTGCTTCTGATCATCGCGATGCCCGCTTACCTCAAACGCATCGATACCGGCATCTCCATCGTGCCCGCCACGCTCTATTGCCTCTGGTGGGCCATCGGCCTGACCCTCGCCGCCACCGTCCTGGCCGACAACGCCACCCATCTCGCTCCCACCCGGCTGCCGCCGCGTGCGGCATGGGTTCAGCCGACGTACCTGATTATCACCTGGCTCTCTCTGATCCTCCATTTGGCCGAACTGCACTACGTCTACAACGTCACCTTCTACGCCGCGATGCTCTGCCCCATCCTGCTCTGCGTGGCAATGGTCTTGCACCACCGCGATCGCCATGTCCCATCCGATAGCCGCGCCCCCGCGCTCCAGGTCCTGATGTTGCTCATGACATTCCTGATCGCCCTGGGTACTCCCGATTCCCTGAGCCTGACCATCCTCGGTATCAGCATCTCCGCTACCAAGCTGACATTCGCCGCCCTCTACTTAACGGTCATCTACATGTACATCCCCCGCCTGGCGCATTGGCTCATCAGCGCTGGCGTGGTCGTGGCGGCTTTTGCCATCTTCGGCCCGGGCTGGGGTCAGATTGTCACATATATGATCCGCGCCATCCGTTCGACCCTTAGCGCGGCCGTTGACCTCCTGCCCTCCACCCGCTTCGCCTGGGGCATCACCGGAATTGTTCTCGCCTTCCTGCTCCTGGGCCTTGGCCTCCTGATCAGCCTGCGCAAGAACCCCGATGACCACCACCCGGCCGATCCAGCGCCCGACCCAAACCCTATCCTCCACGCCTGCACCCCCGCTCCTCAATCCGCCTAAAGAAAGCAAACCTCCTGTCGCAGGCCGTGTCGCGCAAGCCCACGGCCTGCTTGCGTTCGTATTCAAAGAGCGGCGGACGTAAGTCCGTCGGTTCGAAGCCAAAACCCGCGCCAATCCAGCCAACCCCCAATTCGTAACATCGCACAGCATACACGGAAGAATTCCGTAGAAGTCGCACTTTACAGTGCTGCGATCTTCTCCTGTATTTCACGCAGCGACAGCACCACTTCCTCGAACTCCGCCGGCTCGGCGTAGAACATCGCACGCATCGCCCGGTAGTCTGCCTCCCACTCGGCCAATCGCTCATCAGGAGGTACAATCTTCAGTTTCGCAGGCGTCAGCGATCCATAGTCAACCCAACTGTAATCAAAATAACTCTTGCGGTGCTTGACTACTCCATCCCACAGTTCGCGAAACCCGTCGCCTGCTGGCATGACACTCCACAATCGCGTCAGGTCATAGAGATGCCGCGCCTGCCGCGGCGCCAGTGGGACCGCCCCAGGCCGTACGTTCTGCTCATGCAGCAACGCCGCCTTCTCCCAGAACGTTCGCTCAGGTTTTACGCACGACAGCGTGCACTTGGCCCGTGCATCGATCCCGGGAAACTCTCTGGCGACATACGGGACGATCTCTCGATCCTCGATTGGCCAGCCTTCAGCCCGGCCGCTCAACTCGATCTTCACCGCCGCCCGGTTGTACGAAGCCGGAGCGGACAATCCCGCCTGCGGATAGTGGACGTGAATGCAGAAGGGATCTCTCGCCTTCGCCAAAGGCTCGATTTCCAGCATCATCCCCTCTTTCAGACGCCTGGCCTCTGCCTCCAGGACCGGAAGCAGCACCTCCGCAATCACGCGGCGGCATTCGTGGCGCAGAGCCTGGAGCCTCCGTTCACGCTCAGCAGTGTTGATCCCCATCTCGCCAGGGTCGCTCAGTGGACCAAACCAGTCACGAGCCATCGCCAGATCAATGTCCTCGGAAAAACGCTGGATTATGCCCCACGCTTTGGACAGCGATGTTCCCCCGCGGAACGTGAGATGCGGCCCCACTTCGCTATGCCCAAACAAAACCCCCAGCGTCCAGCATACCCAGAAGTCCTTCTCGATATGAAACGGCGGCAATCCCATCCGCACGCCCGTTTCATTGAACAGGGCCAGGCGATCTTCGCGGGGCAAATTGGCGATGCTCTTCATTCTCGCCCCTGTGCCACTCTTCGAAACACCTCGCCGATCCACGCCGGCACAAGCTTGATATCCTTGAGCAACTGCCGCTTGTCTTCCGCACTGAGTCGTCGCCGCAGTGTTTCAACAACCGATTCGTCCACCTGCTCACGCCTTAAGAAGCGCAGCGCTTGCGTCACCGTGCCCGTGACGCGCCCCGCCGTCGCCAATTGTCGCGGCGTCGTGCGCTTTAGAACCACGCCAAGCTGCCGAATCATCACTCGACGCGATGGTCCGTCCGTCAGATACTCAATCCGCCCTGGGACCTGATCCGAGAGCCCCAGCAGATTGGCGGCATACGCCCCCGAAGGAAGCAGCCGCTGTGCTCCTCGCCTTGCCAGAGCCTGCGCCACCTCCTCCGGCCGGGGTGAAAGCTCGCCCAGGAGCTTGCTTTGCTGCGGATACGCATAAACGCCCCGGCTCGCCCGGCGCAGCGCGCCCTGCCGCACCAGCCGCGACAGAGCCTGATCCACCGCCGCCCGCCCCCCCATGTCCAGGAAATCTGCCGGGGTCGCCACTGCACCCGCACCACGACCGCGGATGCGCCGAAGCACCTTGGCATCAAGGCTTTGATTGGATTTTGGCCGACCCATTCTGTCAGAAATACTATCAACTATTTCTGACAGAACAACTCCACTTCCGCTCTCCGCTATTCCTCGGAGTTATCCACACCCGCCCCGAACTTGCGCATCTCCTCTCTGAACTCCAACGTAACTACCTATCCATACAGTACTTGCCGCATAGGTGGTACCCCACTCCAGAACTTGCGCGCCTGCTTACTTATCCACATCGTCCTGGCACCCGCGTTGCCGCGATGCCCCCCCCGTCATTGGGTTGGTCATTCGGGTTTGCCCTATGGTTCTGACCGTTTCCTCCCCCCTTCGTGCCTTTGTGGCATCGTGCGGCGCGCCATCGTGCCTCGCATTCCATTACCTCCGCAATGCACTTGGTTCTTGACAGCCCCTTGCGGTAAGATCAGCGACGAATAGGAATCCATGAACCTTCATCTCCTCCGAGCACTGTTCGTCCTGTTGATGGCCTCCGTGGGGTGGTATTACCTGACTCTGGACCCCATCAAGAATGGTCCCGGACCCTTTGGGCCGGCCAGTTGGGCCACCCTGGCCGTCTCCGTCACCGCTGCCGTCCTGATTCTCTCGATTGATATTCTTTCTTCGCGACGCAAACTGCTGAATCTGTCGGCCGTTCTCTTTGGCACCACGCTCGGCATCGCCATCGGGTGGGTCATGGGCCTGGTCGTCACGTTTCTCATCGGGCAGTACGTGCCGGGAGAGGGCAGCCTGGTAAGGAAGCAGCTTATCGAGTTCCTTCAAGTTCTGGTTTATGTCTCCTGCTGCTACATCCTGGTCAGTTTCATCATGCAGACCAAGGATGACATCCGCTTCATCATCCCGTATGTGGAGTTCGCCAAACACACCAAGGGTGTCCGGCCGATGCTGCTGGATACCAGCGCCCTGGTCGATGGACGTGTCGTGGAGATGGCCGACCTCGGACTGATCGACAGCCGCATCGTCGTGCCCCGCTTTGTTCTCGATGAACTGCAGGCGCTGGCCGATTCCACCGATCGTCTGCGCCGCGGCCGCGGCCGGCGCGGCCTGGATATGGTCGGCAAGCTTCAGGCAAACAAGAAAGTGGAAGTGGTGATCTATGAGGCGATCACCCCCGAAGGTGAAGCTCAAGAGGTGGATCATCGACTGGTCGCCATGGCTGGTGAAATGAACGCGCGGATCATGACCACCGACTTCAACCTGGAAAAGGTTGCCCAGCTTCAGGGTGTTACCGCCCTGAACGTGAACCATATTGCCGAAGCGCTCAAGCCGGTGTTCCTGCCCGGTGATGCCATCGACGTTCAGCTTGTCAAACCCGGCGAACAGCCCGGGCAAGCCGTCGGCTACCTGGAGGATGGCACCATGGTGGTCATCGAGCATGGTCGGCCGCACATTGGCGAAGCTACCGTACAGGCAACCGTGACCAGCATCGTCCAGACCTCCGCCGGGCGCATGGTTTTCGGCCGCATCGGCGAAGCCAACGGATCGCCTCGTCGCGGCCGCGAGCCGCAGGCGCCTGAGAAACAGGGACCTGCCGTATGAGCCTGGGCATCGTACTGCCTGCGGCGGGAACTTCCTCGCGATTCGGGGCTCAGCGCAGCAAACTCGTGCAGATGCTCTGCGGCAAGCCCGTGATCGCGCATACCTTGGCCGCGTTTCTGGCCCGCAGTGATGTGCATCAGGTGGTTATCGCGGCCAGCGATGATTCCGATGTCGCCCAGGAGCAGCATCCTGCCTGGCGCGACCTCCTGCACGATCCGCGTGTCCGCCGAGTGCCTGGCGGAGCGACGCGGGCGCACAGTGTGCTCGAAGCCCTGCGTGCGCTGGATCAGGATATCGAGTGGGTCGCCGTCCACGATGCCGCCCGGCCGCTGATCAGCCGGGGGTTGATCGATTGCACGCTGGCCCTGGCGCGCCAGCATGGCGCGGCCGTACCGGCGCTGCCGGTTGCTCTGACAATCAAGCGTGCCGCCGGCCCATTGCCTGCCCGCGTCGAATGCACGGTTCCGCGACAGCAACTCTGGGCGATGCAGACGCCGCAGATCGCGCGTCGAAGCGATCTGCTCGGCGCCTTCGTCCGTTGCCCGATTCCCCTGGAAGAGGTCACCGATGATGTCCAGCTCATCGAACTGGCAGGTGGCCAGGTATGGCTGACGCCCGGCGATGAGCGTAACCTAAAGATAACGACGCAACTCGACATGGTTGTCGCCCGAAGCCTGATGGAAGAATCGAGATGAAAGCTCCGTTCCCGCAGTATCACGAACTGGCCGACCTGATTCGCCTGGCGAAGCAGGAAGACATGCGCGACGACGATGTGACCAGTCGCCTGCTGATCCCCGCCGATGCCACGGGCAGGGGGGTGCTGGTTCAGAAGCAGACCGGGGTGATCTGCGGCCTGCCGATCGTGGAGATGGTCTGCCGGCAGTACGATCCGCGCCTCAGAGTCGAAAGCGTTACCGCTGAGGCGATCGACGCGATTGAAGGGCAATATGCCGCCGAGCCGAAACGACTGCCGCGCCTGGTAATCACCGGTCCGATGCGGCCGCTGCTCTCGGCCGAGCGCGTGCTGCTGAACTTCGTGCAGCGGCTCTCGGGCATCGCCTCGCAGACCCATCGCTATGTCCAGGCGGTCGCCGGCACACAGGCGCGCATCTACGACACCCGCAAGACGACGCCGGGCTGGCGGCTGCTGGAGAAGTATGCCGTGCGCTGCGGCGGCGGCGAGAACCACCGCATGGGCCTCTACGATGGCCTCTTGATCAAGGACAACCATCTCGCCGCCATCCCGCTGGCGCAACTGGCCACGCAACTGAGCCAGATCGTGCAGACCAGCCGGCGCGAAGCGCGCACGCGATTCATTCAGGTTGAGGTCGATACACTCCAACAGTTACGGGAGGTGCTGAAGGTCCAGCAGATCGACTCCATCCTGCTGGACAACATGGACTGCCCCACGATGAGCCAGGCAGTCGCCATGCGCGATGCGGCCGGACGCAAGGGTGTCCTGGCCCTTGAGGCCTCCGGCAGCATTAACCTCACCACTGTCCGTGCCATCGCCAACACCGGAGTTGAGCGCATCTCCGTCGGCGCCCTGACCCACTCGGCCGTAGCGCTGGATATCGGCTTGGATGTCGAGTGACCGCTCCATTTCCTTTCGGTTGCCCGTCAAATTACACTACAGCCAATAAGGAGAGATAATCATGGGAATGAAAATCGGCGTAATGGTGGAATCCTTCCGGTGTGATTTTGTCACGGGCGTCAAGAAAGCGGCCGCCCTGGGCGTTCAGGGCATACAGAAGTACGCCACCGGCGATGAGCTCCACTGGACCGCCGCGCAGATCAAGGAAGCTCTCGACATCGTGAAGTCCAACGGCATGGTCTTCTCCGCTCTCTGCGGCGATTTCGGCCACGGCTTTACGGATGAAGCGAAGAATCCCGAGCTTGTTGAAAAATCCAAGCGCGTCATCGACCTCGCCAAGAAGCTCGAATGCAACGTTGTTACCACGCATATCGGCGTTGTCCCGGCCCAGGAGAACAAGACCAGGCAGGTGATGAAGGCGGCCTGCCGCGAGCTCGCCCTCTATGCCGATTCCGTCCATGCAGCCTTTGCCGTTGAAACCGGCCCCGAGACAGCCGTGGTCCTGGGCAGCTTCCTCGACAGCCTCGGCGCCATGGGTGTACGCGTGAACTTCGACCCGGCCAACCTCGTTATGTCCGTTGCCGACAAGCCGGCGCCTGCCGTCGAAACATTGAAGAAGTACATCGTCCATACCCATGCCAAGGATGGCAAACGGCTTCCCGGAGGCGGCCATATCGAGCTCCCGCTCGGCGAAGGCGATGTCAACTTCGACACCTACCTGCCCGCACTCGGGAAAATCGGCTACAGCGGATTCCTGACCATCGAACGCGAGGTCGGCGAAACACCCGAAAAAGATATTGGCCTTGCCGTCCGCTTCCTGAAGGAAAAGCTCGCCAAGTATAGACTGTGATTCGCAATCGCACGCTCTTGGGGGCGGAAGCCCAGGCTCAGTGAATTCTGGAAGCAGTAACCGCGCCGCCGAAGCGGCCGGACGCGACAGCGAACCCAGACATGAGGTGACCATGAAGATGAAGGCAATCGTGCTCGCAGGCGTATTGGTTCTGGCGGCCGGCTGTGCTGACTCGGGGGCAGTCACTACGGGGTCAGGCCTCACTGTGGCTAGCGGATCCAAGCCCTCGACCAGCAGCGTATCGGTGAAATCGGAAGAAACGCCCTCTACCGTGCGCCAGGCGATCCAGCGGGCCTATCCGGGCTCAACGATCAAGTCACTTGATCTCGTAACCGACAACCACACGGGCATCACGCATTATCAGGCGAAGGTGGCGACCGTGCAGGGCAAGGATGTGCAGGTGGAACTGTCCAGGCAGGGGAAGATTGTGGCGACGAAACAGTAGACACATTGCGCGTGTCCGGGGTACCGAGCGCCGCCTCACGCCTATCGGCCCTTCGCTATGATAACTTTGATCTCGCTGCTCCGCCCGCATAAGCTCATGCTTAGCCATGGCTTACAACTACGACATCATCGTCATCGGCGGCGGGCCGGCCGGATATGCGGCCGCCATTCGTGCTGGCCAGCTCAAGAAACGCACCCTCTGCATCGAAAAGGAAAGCCTTGGCGGGATCTGCCTCAACTGGGGCTGCATCCCCACCAAAGCCCTGCTCGAATCAGGGGCGCTGGTCCGCAAGATGCGCCATGCCGCCGACTTCGGCATCACCATCGAGAATCTGAAGGTCGATTTCCCGGCCATGATCGCCCGTTCTCGCGCCATATCCGACAAGCTCTCCAAAGGTATCGCACATCTCTTCCGCAAACATGATGTCAAACATGAACTGGGCAGCGCGGTGGTTCTGGCGCCGCATAAGGTGCGCCTGACCACGGCCGCCGGCTCCAGTGATCTCTCCGCCGAGAACATCATTATCGCCACCGGCGCCCGCCCCCGCGCTCTGCCGGGGGCGGACTTCGACGCTGACAAGATCATCACCAGCCGCGAAGCGATGAACCTCAAGTCCCAGCCCAAGAGCCTCGCCATCATCGGTGCTGGCGCGATCGGCTGCGAGTTCGCCGACTTCTACAACGCCATCGGCACCCAGGTCACCCTCGTCGAGATGCTCGATCACCTGCTGCCCAATGAGGATGAAGACTGCTCGATCGTGCTGGAGCGTTCCTTCGCCAAACGCGGCATCAGCGTGATGACCAAGACAAAGACCGACAAGATCGAGAAGACCGCCACTGGCGTGAAGCTCACCGTCTCCAACGCCAAAGGCACCAGCACTATCGAGGCCGACAAAGTGCTGGTTGCCATCGGTGTCACCGGCAATATTGAGCAGGTGATTGCCAAGGACCTGAAGCTGGAGATCCTTAAGGGCCACATCAAGGTGGATCAGAAGTACCAGACGAGCATCCCCGGCATTTACGCCGTCGGCGATGTGATCGGCCCGCCCTGGTTGGCACATGTTGCCCATCATGAGGCTGTCAACTGCGTCGAGACGATCTGTGGTCTGCACGCGCACCAGATCGATTACCGCATGATCCCCGGCTGCACCTACACCCATCCGCAGGTTGCCAGCATGGGCCTGACCGAGAAGAAAGCTCGAGAGGATGGCAAAGCGGTGAAGATCGGCAAGTTCCCCTTTTCGGTTTCCGGGCGAGCACTGGCCGCCGGTGAAACCGACGGCTTCGTGAAACTGATCTTCGACGCGAAATACGGTGAGCTGCTGGGAGTCCACATGATCGGTGAGACCGTTACCGAATTGCTCTCGGAGCTGGTGATGGCAAGGCAGCTTGAAGCCACCGAGGAGGAGATCCTCGCCGCCATGCACCCGCATCCGACGCTGTCGGAAGCGATCATGGAAGCCGCCGGCGCCGCCGTCGGCAAGGCGATTCACATATAGCGAGCGAGCTTCCTCGCCGACCGCTGCCACAAAGTGTGTCTGCCAAGGTATAACACGATGATGACCAAATCTGGCGTCAGACGTCTGGTTCGCGCCATGGCAGGCATCGCCATCGCCTGCTTGTCTGCCTCTGCGTCGGCCGCCCTGACAGCGAATGACCTCGCTCTGATCTGCAACCGCCAGGTACCCGCCAGCGTCGATCTGGCAAAGTATTATGCCAAGCAACGCGGCGTTGATGAAAACCGGATCATAGAACTCGACCTGCCCGATAGCGAAACTCTGCCCTCATCCAGGCTCGATCCCGATGTGATTCTCCCCATTCGCAAAGCTCTTACCGAACGCGGCCTTCGCCCGCGGGTAAAATGCCTGGTCACGTTTTATGGCATTCCCCTCAAGATCGGTCCGAGAATCAATCAACCTGCCGATGCAAAGGAGCTCCATGACCTGACGGCCGAGCAGGAACAGATCGTGGCGAAGGTCATCGCCGCCGTCACTGGTCTTGAGAAATCCATTTCAGCGGCCGACCCTTCGTTTCGCCCCGCCTCCGCTACCGAGCCAAACCAGCTTATCCGCCGGGCAGACGCCGCTATGAAGCATGCCCAGGGACTCATTCAGGACGCCACCGACACCGAGTCGCGTCGAAAGATCTTGAGGCCCTACCTCGATGCCGTTGTGCAACTGCGCGGCGTGGCAGGGCTGCTTCGCAGCGGATCGGCTGGTCTGCTGGATGTCCTTACCACCATGCCGGCCACCATGCCAACGGGAACGAATCAGCAGAAGTGGGATGAGTTGGCCCAACAGGTGAACGACGCTAATACTGAAGCGCAGCGTCTGATCGTCCGCCGCGATGAGCCTGCGGCTCGTGCGCGCTTGCGCGAGCTTACCGCCCACTATCTCGGGTTGATCGAAAGCTACCGGATGGTCAGCGCCCACATCGATTACCTGGCCCCCGAGGCCCTTAAGGCTTTGGATAGCGCCCTGCCATTGCTCTGGGTTTACTCCTACAGCCGCAAGGAGATTCTCTCCAACCCCCTGAAGTGGGATGCCCCCCGCCGCGAGCAGTCGCAGATACTGATGGTGATGCGGCTGGACGGCCCGCAGTCGGGAACCGCCAAGGACATCATCATGGCCTGCGTGGCGGCCGAGAAGGCAGGCGGGCTGGACGGCGTCTTCGCCATCGACAGCCGTGGGCTGCGTGCCCGCGAGCCCGACGGCAAGCTCGATGCATATGGCGACTACGACCGCCGTTTGCGCGACCTTGCCGAACTGGTGCAGAAGCACGCCGGCATGTCGGTCCTGCACGATGATCTGCCGGCCGTCTTCAAGCCGCATAGCGCGAAGGGCGTCGCCCTGTACTGCGGCTGGTACAGCGTGCGGAAGTACGTGCCTGCATTCGAGTTCGTCCCGGGCGCGGTGGGATTCCATGCCGCCAGCCTGGAAATGGTGTCGCTCCGCGATGAGAAGGAGCACGGCTGGTGCCGCGGCCTGCTCAATGATGGCATCGCAGCAACGCTTGGCGCGGTCGACGAGCCGTATCTAGCGGCATTCCCCGATCCTGTTGAGTTCTTCGGTCTGCTGCTTACCGGCAAGTATCCGCTGGGCGAGGTTTATTGGCTGACCACATCGACGGTTAGTTGGAGGATGGTGATGATCGGCGACCCGCTCTACAACCCCTACGCGCAGAAACCCGCCCTCCTGCCGAACAACCTGCCGTTGCCCATCCGCAACTTTGTAGTCCCCGGCAGCGTGCCGCCGGTCGATGTCCCGGAGCACCTACCCGGCCAGTTCTGAAAACGGCATACAAGGCAAAAGCCCCGGAGCGGGCTGCTCCGGGGCTGCGAATATTCACTCGAAAACAAGCTGAAGCTTGAACCACACGCTAAAGCGTGTACTCCGAACTTACAGCTTCAACTGGGCATGAACGGGATCGTTCGCGTCTTTGCCGATGGCAATCGTGAAGTTCAGCTTCTTGCAGACCTTCTGCATCTCGATGTTCTCCGCCATCATCTCAGCGCTGATCAGCTCGAGGTGTTCTGTCTTGCCGATCTCGATGAGCTTGCGGAGGAACTCGGTGCCCAGGCCCTGGTTCTGCCACTGGTCGGAGACCAGGACGGCGAATTCGGCCTCGTTCAGCCCCGGGATCTTGGAAAGCCGGCCAACGCCGAGGATCTCCGTCTGTTTGGTCTGGGCATTGAACACTTCGCCGACGAGCACCATATCGCGATCGAAGTCGTTATGGCAAACACGGACGAGGCGCTCATGCGCCACGCGGGTGGTAAGCTTCATCGGCGAGAAGTAGCGCAGTTTCACGGTCCGCTCCGAAAGCTTCTCGTGGAACTTGATCAGCGCTGGTTCATCCTCGGGGCGGATCGGGCGAATGACGACCTCACCACCCGCCTTGAGCTTGAACTTGCTGACGTACTGTGTCGGGTACGGGCGAACGGCGATCTTCGGCAGATCCTTCTCGGCGGTATCCTTCGAGAACAACACCACGCGGGCATCCAAGGCGATCAGCTTCTCAGGCGAAGCCAGCAGCGGATTGATGTCCACTTCCTTGATCCATTTCATCTCGGCGATGAGCTGACTGAAGCGGACCAGGAGCTTCTCCATTCCCGCAAGGTCGACCGACTTACGGCCGCGGACACCTTTAAGAGCGGTGTAGATCTTGGTCTGCTCCATCATGCGGCGGGCGAGTGTCGCATTGAGCGGGGGCAGAGCCAGGGCCGAGTCCTTGTAGACCTCGACAAGCTGGCCACCCGACCCAAAGAGCATCACCGGGCCAAACTGGCTGTCCTGGCTCGAGCCGATGATGACCTCATAGCCTTCAAACTTGGCGAAGGGCTGCACCGTCACGCCCTGGAAGTGGCTGGCGCCCCACTTGGCGTGGTTGGCAACACTGGTCTTGATCTCGTTGAAGGCCTTGCGGACCTCGGCCTCATCCTTCAGATTCAGCTTCACGCCGCCGACATCGGTCTTATGCGTGATGGTGAAGGAGTGGAGCTTGAGCACAACCGGGAAACCGATCTTCTTCGCGCCTTCAACGGCGGCTTTCTCATCCACCGCGATCTCGGTTGGAACCGTCGGGATGCCGTAGAGGCTCATCAGCTTCTTGGCCTCGTACTCGGTCATGATATCGCGGCCGGAATCGCGGACCTCGTTAATCAGCTTCTCAGCGCCGGCGCGATCAATGTCCTCGTCCTCGGCGAACGCAGTGGGCGTCTCGTACAAGCTCTTGAGGTTGTAGGAGTACTTCCACATATAGCAGAAGGCCTTGGCGGCGGTGTCGGGGAACTCGAAGTTGGGAATGCCGGCCTTCACGAGGATCTCAGCGCCCGCCCGCACGAACGGGCCGCCCATCCAGCTTGCCAGCACCGGTTTACCGGCGATCTTGGCATAGGGCTTGAGCGCCTCGGCCGTCCCGGTGGCATCGGTCATATCCTGCGGGGTGAGGATGACCATCAGGCCATCGGAATTCTCATCGTTGGCACAGATCTCCAGCGCCTTGGCATAGCGATCGGCCTTGGCATCACCCAGCACATCCACCGGATTGTTGTGCGACCAGTGGACCGGGAGGAAATCGTTCAGAGCCTTCATGGTCGGCTCGGAGATATCGGTCAATTCGCCGCCATTGGTGACCAGGGCATCGGTTGCCAGCACGCCGGGGCCGCCGGCGTTGGTCAGGATGGTAAGGCGCGGCCCCTTGGGGCGCGGTTGCTTGGCGAGCACTTCGCTCATCGCAAACACTTCGTCGATCGAGTTCACGCGCAACACGCCGACGCGCCGGAAGGCGGCATCCAGCACATCGTCCGAGCCGGTCATCGAGCCGGTATGGCTGGCGGCGGCTTTGGCGGCAGCCGCGGTGCGCCCGGCCTTGATCACGATGATGGGCTTGTTCAGCGACACCTCGCGGGCGGCCGACAGGAACGAGCGGGCATCGCCAACCGATTCCATGTAGATCACGATCGCGTTGGTGCGCGGGTCATTGCCGTAGTAGTCGATCAGATCGCCCCAGTTCACATCCGCCATGGAGCCGATGGAAACGAAGCCCGAGAAACCCACCTGTTCGCGGAAGCTCCAGTCCAGCACCGCGGTTGCCAGAGCGCCTGACTGCGAGAGGAACGCCACCGAGCCCGCCTTGGCCATGCCGCTGGCGAACGTGGCATTGATGCCCGTGAGCGGATTCATGATGCCCAGGCAGTTGGGGCCGATGATGCGCATCTTGCCTTTGCGGGCTTCGCTGAGCATCTCCGCCAGGAGCTTCTTGCCCTCGTCGCCCAGTTCGGCAAACCCGGCCGAGATCACCACCGCGCCCTTCACGCCGGCCGCCACCGCTTCGCGGACGATGCCCGGAACGCTGGGGGCGGGGGTGCAGACGACGATCAGATCAACCTTGGCGGGGATATCCTTGATGCTGGGATATGCCTTGATGCCCAGGACGCTGGGTCGCTTGGGGTTTACCGGGAAGACGGTTCCGCCAAATGGTGAGGAAATCAGGTTCCACAGCACCGTGCGGCCAACGCTGCCTTGCGTTTCGGTGGCGCCAATGACGGCTACATTCTTGGCCGCAAAGATGGCATCGAGGGGATGCGCTTCCTGATGTAGTACGTCGTGAGCTTTATCTGTTTTAGGGGCCATATTGTTCAGCAACTCCGTTGGATCAGCCTTAAGCGGGAATGGTCTAGCTACGGCGAACCATGAGCACCACTGTGCAGGCTGATCACAAACACAAATACTCCACGGGGATTCCAGAATAACCTGCCTCCCCGCTTCCCGTGGATGGTGGCGAGGTCAGGATAGTGCAGACTAAGGTTTTTGGCCTTTGTTGCAAGCGGGGAGATGACCAGCGTTCGTCCGTTGGGGAGAAGTCAGGATACTTCGAACAATGCTGTGTTTGCTGGAGAGGGCGGTGGCCCCTACGATTGAGCCGACCGATGAAGGTATCCCTGAGTGATCGCGTGATCGGCAATGCCGGCGGGTGTTCCTCCGCCCCGGCCGATCCCGCGCCTGTGCCGCCGCAGCGCAAGCCAAGCTGGCTGAAGATGAAGATGCCGCACGGCGCTGAGTATTCCCGCCTGGTGGACCTGGTCAACGGCCACCGCCTGCACACCGTCTGTCAGTCGGCCAAATGCCCCAATATGGGCGAATGCTGGGGCCACGGCACCGCCACACTGATGATCCTGGGCAACGTCTGCACCCGCTCCTGCGGGTTCTGCAATATCGCCACCGGCCGGCCGCCCACGCTCGACCTCGATGAACCCCAGCGCGTCGGCGATGCCGTGCGGATCATGAAGCTCCACCACGTTGTGCTTACCAGCGTCAACCGCGATGAATTGCCCGATGGTGGGGCGGCCGTCTGGGCCGACACCATCCGCCAGGTCCGCAAACAGTCGCCCGGCACCACCGTCGAGGTGCTTATTCCCGACTTCTGCGGCAAATGGGAAGCTCTGCAACTGGTCCTCAATGAGCGCCCGGAAATCCTCAATCACAACCTGGAAACCGTCCCGCGCCTCTATCGCACCGTCCGCCCGCAGGCCAAATATGCCCGCTCACTTCAGCTCCTGCAGATCGCCAAAGACCAGAATTTCATCACCAAGACCGGCATCATGCTGGGCCTGGGCGAAGAGGCCCCCGAGATCGAGAGCGTTCTGGACGACCTGGTCTCCATCCGCTGCGACATCATGACCATCGGCCAGTACCTGCAGCCCACGCCGCAGCACCTGACGGTCCAGCGCTGGGTAACCCCCGAGGAATTCGCCCATTGGAAAGAAGCAGGGGAGTCCAAGGGCCTTCGCCACGTCGAATCCGGCCCCCTTGTCCGCTCCAGCTATCATGCCGCCGAACAGGTCCCCAAGGCATAGCCGCAACCAATTGGCTCATCGCCCAACGGATGATATCTTCACCGAAATGTGAGTTTGTTCACAACTCGGCTGGAGGTATTTGATGGCTGACCGTCCCAATATCATCCTGATCTGTGTCGACCAGTGGCGTGGAGATTGTCTGAGCATCGACCGGCATCCCGTGGTCCACACCCCGTACCTCGACCAGATGGCACTGGGTGGAGCGCGGTTCGGCCGCGCATATGCCGCCTGCCCGACGTGCATCCCATCGCGGGCCGGACTCTTCACAGGCCTGGGCCAGCGATCGCACGGCCGCGTCGGATATCAGGATGGCGTGCCGTGGAATTATCCGGTCACCATCGCCGGAGAATTCACCAAAGGCGGCTACCAGACGCAGGCCGTCGGCAAGATGCACGTCTTCCCCGAGCGCTCGCAGGTCGGCTTCCAGAACGTCATCCTCCACGATGGCTATCTGCACTTCGCCCGCCGGCGCGACCGCGATTACGCCTTGGTCGACGACTATACCCCGTGGCTGCGCCAGCAGTTGGGCCGCGATGCGGATTACTTTGAGCACGGTCTGAACTGCAACGCCGTCCCAACCCGGCCGTGGGACAAGGATGAATACCTCCATCCCACCAACTGGGTCGTGCAGCAATCGATCGACTTCCTGCGCCGACGGGATCCGCGCAAGCCGTTCTTCCTCTTCATGAGCTTTCACCGCCCGCACCCGCCATATGATCCGCCCGCCTGGGCATTTGAGATGTACGTGAACCAGCAGATGCCGCCCCGGCCGGTTGGCGACTGGGTCGACGTGTTCGCCGACAAGCTCGAGAGCGACCGGCCGGATGCCCCTGTGGGCCGAATCGACCCGCGGGTGCTGCAGCGGGCCCTGGCCGGTTACTACGGCCACATGACCCACATCGACCACCAGATCAACCGCTTCATGGAGATGCTCCACGAATACGGCCTGCGCAATAACAGCTACATCTGCTTCACCTCCGACCACGGCGAGATGCTTGGCGACCATCACATGTTCCGCAAAGGCTACCCTTTTGAAGGCTCAGCCCGAGTGCCGATGATCCTTCAAGGCCCCTCCGACAGCCAAATCCATCACAACCTTCGCCTTAATGATCCCGTCGAGTTGCGCGATGTGATGCCCACGCTGCTGGACTGCGCGGGCCTTCAGGTGCCCTCGAGCATCGAAGGCCAAAGCTTCCTTCCCCTGGCCCAGGGCCGCAAGCTCGCCTGGCGCAGCCACATCCATGGCGAGCACGTCGTGCTGGGCCAGTCTCTTCAGTGGTTGACCGATGGCCGCGAGAAATACGTCTGGCACAGCGCCACCGGCCGGGAACAACTATTCGATCTGGATCGCGACCCCCAGGAACTCCACGACCTGTCGCTGCAACCGGGAACAGAAAACCGCCTCAACCACTGGCGGCTCCTGCTCATCAAAGAATTGGCCGGGCGTGAAGAAGGCTACACCGATGGCCAGCATCTCATCCCCGGCCGAACACCCCGAGCCACGCTCACCCTGCGCTGACTGGATGACGCTTCGCTCCCCTATTTCCCCTCCTTCTCCGCCCGTTCCGCAATCCGCCGAAACGTCGCCCACTGCTCCGGCGTCACATACCGTTCAATCAGATCCTCATCCAGATGCACATGGCGGATGATCTCAAACACATCGTACTCATCCTTCATGCGCCCCGCGCGCAGTTTCATCGCCACCAGGTCATGCGCCTCGACAATCCGCACCTCCCGCCCCGACATCCGCGCGGTCGGGGCCCTGCCCACCACCTCATCCGCATACTCATCCTTCCAGATATCCACCTCGGTCCCGCTTTGGTGGTACAGCTTCCACGTACAGGAAGGGTCAAAGTGGAACTCTCGCATCACACCCGGATTCCGCTCCAGCACTTCCTGGCGATCCGCCGCGGTCACGAATTCCACACCTTCGGTGAATCTGGCCTGCCCGTAATACATCGCCGCAATGCCTCCCGCCAGTGCGTATCCAATACCCAGCCGCTCAAACATCGCAACCGCGTCAAGCAGGGGGGCCGAATACGGCACATCAGACCTACCTCCGGTCATCAATAGTTCTCGCGTCAGCGCCCGACCATAGTCAATCCGGCCAAGACAGGCCGCCAGATCACCCCGAGCTTCAGCCGCGGTTATCCGCATGCCTCAATTATACACGGATGACGCCACCAACGGACATGACGAACAGCAATGCGCTCTGATTCATGGGTCTTGTCAGTAGGCCGCTTCGCGGCACATCAAGCGTTGATCCACTGATGCTCATCGCCGCGATGCCAATCCTCCTCCTCAGACTCCGCTAAAGTGGCCGACTCCTGCGGAGTCGGCTCGCAGAGCCCCACATCTTCAGTGGGTCGCCCGCCCCCGGGCGACACCGCGGGCCACGCAACATGTCCTGATACGCATAAGCCATCTGGCAGCTGTGCTGGGTAGGGCGTAGAATACTCTGCGTCTTGCTTTTCGCCCCTGGCCAGCGGAGAGACAGGTCGGCGATCAAGCAACTTCGCAACGGCCTGCCGTTCTTGAGCATCGCACTGGTTGCCCAGCGGGATTTTGACGATCTGGTGAACCGGTTTTTCGCATCAGACCGTCTGGGCAAGAGCAAGGGAATGGTGGGGTAGTCCATGAAATACCTTAACGACGTGGAGTTGGCCAACACGCGGAGGAAGCTCAGCGAGTTGGAGGCCCTATATAGAACTCACGAGCATGAGATCGGTGGAGACGAGGAACTGCGCGACATGACGATGGAGTCTTTGACGCGGCTGATCAACCAGTTGAAAGAAGAGGTCGGCCGGTCCGAGGCGCATCTACTTTCGCACTGATCTGCGCCGCATTCTCACCGCTTTTGTGCGAAGGTGTTGTCCCGTTCAGGTCGGCTTCCGTGCCACCAATCGCCCAAAGCGCCCCGCCATAGAGCCATTGGCATCACCCACAACTCGATAGACGACCCATCGTGGCGCAGCGGTCCCCGCTGCGGTGCCCGCACCCGTCCCCGGGTGCAGGGCTGGAGGGCAGGTGAAGAACGAACGGACCGTGGCATTCGCTGGGCGAAACCGCCACCCATCACCGCGGTGCCACACAATCCGCCCAAGCAACCATGCAACCCGCCGCCGCGGTCCGCACCCGCCGCTGGAGCTGACCCACACGCAGTGTTACATTGAAACCCGCGAGCCGGTTGTGGGCCGGCCCCTCCACATCATCTTCGGAGCCATTGGCACGGCGCCAATGAGCCCAGCCGTTATGCAACTCCAAGGCCGACGCACTTTCCTGGCACGTCCGTTCTGGCGCGATTACGTCGTTGCCTGCGTGCTGATCGGTCTCGGCTGGATGCTTACGTCGCCGTCAGCGCCGGTGCATCGAGCCGTCGGCACTGCGATCCTGGCTTGGGGCGTGGTGACCTTCCTGTGCGCCGTCGGATGGTCCATTCGCTCGGCCTGGCGCTCGTGGCGGTCGCCTTGAGCTGCTTAACCCGCCACTGCATCAAACCGCGCCCACGGTTATGATGTTCGCATGTCGAGAGCCGGTGCCTTGCCGGCCCGCCCGCTGAATGGCCCCACATCAGAGCACCACTATGAAGGCTTGTCGAGAATGCCAACATCAAGTGTCAGAGCAGGCAACAGCATGTCCTCAGTGCGGTGCTCCATTCCCCGCCCGAGAGAAATGGGATGGTTATGGATTTGAATACAAGTCGCGCATGACCATTCTTGGACTCCCCTTGCTCCATATCTCATTCAAGTATCGGCCGAACCGCGTTCCCGTACCAGCCAAAGGTGTCATTGCCATAGGGCAGTTTGCCTGCGGCATTCTGACCATTTCACAGTTTGGAATCGGCGTGGTGAGTATCAGCCAGTTCACGATTGCCGGCTGGGCGTTGGCCCAGTTCGCGGTCGCGTATTCAATGATCGCCCAGATCGGCATCTTCGTTCATGAAGGCCACGGCCAGATAGTTAAGAGCATCGCCGAATTGATGAGGATGCTCTAAAGTGGCCCGACTCCTGCGGAGTCGGTTCTTCGCCCTCAATACGATGCAACAAAAGCGACTCTCCCCTCACTTCGCTTTGCCGCCGCGAACCTTGTCGTCCACCCGCTGCGATTCCGAGATGTCCCAGTACAGCTCATGCACTCCCAGTTCCCGGTACATGCTGCCGATCGAACGCTTCGGATCGTTTGACCAGAACACCCCGCCGTCTTCACGTACGCTGTACACGTAGCCCACCTTGTCGCCAAACTTCTTGCTCATCGCCTCGCCATCCTGCAATTCCTCCGACCAGCCCAACAGCGCATAGGAAAGATCGATCTCAGACACCATCACGCGGCCGCTGGTCATTTGTGCGGCCGTCATCCCCAACGGGTTAAACAGCGTCACATTATCCCGCACCGTGCTCGTGATCACCCAGTAGTTGTTCCGCACGGCGTGCGCGGCAATGCGGATGGTCGCCGGCGAAGCGCTGGGCGAAGCCACGATTTCCGCCCCCTTTTTCGCCAGGACATCCCATCCCTCGTTGTAAGACATGTCCCAGCAGATCTGGATTCCCAGTTTCCCAAAGTCGCAGTTGAACACCGGGTATTCCGCCCCCGGTACTTCTCCGCATTCCAGTGTCTCCTTTTCGTCCAACACGACCGGGTGTACCTTCCGATAGATCCCGAACACCTTGCCCGCGCGGTCGAACAGCACCGCCGCGTTGAACACTTTCTCCCCTTCCGACAGGATCATGGGCACAATCACATACGCCCCCGCCTTTTTCGCCGCCCCGCCCATGCGCCCCCCAACCACTCCTTCCAACTTGACCGCCAGCGCCTGGCCATTGCCCTGTGCCTGGGAAATCGCAAACTCGGGCAGCACGATCAGATCGGCCCTGCGCCCCGCGTACTTCATCGCCGCCTGTTGCGATGCCTCTTCGATGACTTCTTCCGCAAGTTGCAACCGCTCATCCACCGTCCCTCCAAACCGCTGCATCACCGACGCCACGATCACTTTCCGCGGCAGCGTGTCGGCCTTCGATCTCACCGCACCGCCATTGGTCGCCGCCATTGCACAACCTCCCAGAATCACTGCCATCGTCGCCATTGCAACACGAAAGATCATTTCCCTGCCAATTCGCATCGCCCATTCATCACCGAAACCTGCCACTCAAGCAAGCTCCGCGCCAAGCCGTTTGTGCTTTCTCGTGGCCAATCCTGTTTCTGCTCATTCCAGCGGTTCTCATTCGGCTGGCCTCGCATCGCTTGCGCCAATCGCCGTGCCGCACTCCGGGCAGCGTTCCGAACTGGCGCGCAGATCGTACCCGCACTTGACGCAATGCCCCTCCGCGAATCGCCGTCGTCCGCGCCAAGCCTTTAACCCCCGCCAGCCAGGATACGCCCCCACAAGCAGCAGCGGCAGCGCCCACGGCATCGTCATCGCAAACCCATTGCAGGGCTTGGCCGAGACAGCATAGAACGAAAATCCCAGAAAGTGGGGCATACTCGCGGGTGTATAGCCCGATCCGCCGTACCACTTGTCCCCATTAGTCCAATTCAGCCGAAACCGCCCATCATAGGTGTACCCACTCTGCCTTCGGTTCTCGGCCTCCTCCTGCGCTGTTGAAAACGCAAACTCTGTGGTGCCCCACGCGAGTGACAACCCGCCATTGCCCGAGGAGAATTGATAGCTCTCCTGTTCATCCGTCGTCGCATTGACCGTTGTGGTCCGGAAATACTGCGCGAGGTCCGCCACCAGATAGCTGCGTACCCAACCCGCCGCAATCGCCGCCGACAGCAGTACCAACCCGACCATCACGATCCTGCCAATCACTCGTCGCATGGCTCCTCCCACACCCAAAGCCGACACGCCCACCCGCGTATTTCAAACACGAATCACGCCAACCTTCGCAAATCCGCATACGCCCCGGCGATCAGATCCTCCTGCCCAATCGCCAGCCGCGCCATCAACCCTCTGGCCTCATCATGCCCAACCGCCTCATCCTCACCATCCCGCAGTACCACCTCGAGTTCGATGAACTGCCCCAATCCCTCCACCTCGTCGAAGTGAACCCGTGTCCGCCCGACCATATACAGCGTCCGCCGCTTCTTCACCTCCGTCAGCACCCCCAGCGCCCGCGCAAGCGCTGCATGCACTTCGCCCGGCCGTTCCACAGGCACCACCACATACGAAGACGTCTTGCTCCCCAATTCGTCCGGCCGGTCGTACTGGATCAGTTCTCCGTTCCCCTCGCCAAACCGTCTGAGTTTCAATCTCCCATGCGGCACCCTGTAAAACACATCATGTTGCACCAGCAGCCGCGAGCCCGGCCCGTCAGTCGCCAGCGCCGCCGCCAGCCGCTGCTGCCTCACAAAGTCCCGCGCCACCGCCTTGATCTCAACGTTCCGTGCCACGCGCGCCTCGCCTCCCGTCTCAAAGCCTCGTCGATTGGATAAACCCTCCCATCCTATCCATCCTCCCCAAAATCTGAAAACAATCTTGGCCGCGCGCAAGTGCCTGTCATTCCTAATCTTCCAGAATCGACCCTCTCCAAATCACCCCTATATTATGGAGACACCTGTTCGCCTCCGGCTGCCTTCGCCCTTGTGGTAGCGCAGCAACCCACGCTATTTGACAATCAAATACGCCAAACTCCTATCGGAGAAGTAGGCAATGCCGCCCCGAGATGCGCACCGATCTTGAGCATCTTTCCCCTCTTGTACGTATCACGTCACCACGTACTACGCGTCTGGTCCGACTTATCCACCATCGCCCTGAACTTGCGCACCTCCTCCCCATACCGAGCACAAGTGCCTTTCCGACATGCACTTGCGCGGCCGGTGGTATCCTCCGCGCAACTTGCGCATCTCCTCACTTATCCACACCCCGCCCCTTTCTTATCCTTCCTCTTTGGTTGTGCACCTTGGTTGCGCGGATGTTGTCAAGAAGTAGAAATGTCATGGTTTAAGCTCAGATAGAAATGTCATGTTTGTCTGGGCGATTGCCGGGGGTGGGCCGGCCGCTGAGGCGCAGCCGAAGCGGCCGGCCCACCCCCGGCAATCG
>Ga0209083_1001008_pt1 | contig 34947 bp, 32 predicted proteins | sample AM7aDNAmetaG_FD_184132 | JGI IMG/M metagenome (GOLD analysis project Ga0209083, IMG submission 184132) | Freshwater microbial communities from Finland to study Microbial Dark Matter (Phase II) - AM7a DNA metaG (SPAdes) (version 3) | ecosystem: Environmental > Aquatic > Freshwater > Lake ... | reverse complement strand
GTCAGCCGCCGGCAAGCCGGCTGGCGGCGCGTGATCATTCAAGCCACCAAGCTCGGCATCCCGGTGCCCTGCCTCAGCAGTGCGCTGGCCTACTTCGATGGGTACCGGAGCGCCCGGTTGCCGGCGAATCTTTTGCAGGCCCAACGCGATTACTTCGGCGCCCACACCTACGAGCGCGTGGATAAACCGCGCGGCGAAGTTTTCCACACCAACTGGACCGGCCGTGGCGGCAATACGACCTCGCAAACCTACACAGCCTGAGCCAACGATACAGCTAAAACTGGTAGGGCGGGCTGTCCCGAGCCCGCCGTTCCGTGTTTTTCTGTCAATCCCCGCAAGCGGAACCGGTTCACAATTCAGTGTGTGGTTAAGTTTTACCGTTGCATTGGTTAATCTCCCACAGCGGCGCGGTAGTGACACCGCGCCTACCAAACGACAGACATCCAACTGCTGCTATGGTTCCGGCTGAGCCGCCGGATCGAATCGTGAAATGAGGAAGGGGAGCTGGCAGCCGCCCGCTCCCCTTTTTTCGATTTAATATTACACTACGATTGTTGCTGGAGCTCTACTTCGCCTTGACGATCCAGCCCGGCTTGGCCGGGGCGTCCCCGGTGTAATTGGCCTTGCTGCGCTCATCCTGGACAGACTCCAACGTCACTTCACCGACAAGTTTTTCCTCGGTGAAAACGACTTCGCCCTTGTCATCCTTGGTGTCAACCGCCTCGTAGAGGAGCAGTTTGTCCCCCGATTGGAATCCCTGTTTGCTGCCCAGGGAAACAATCAGCATGGTTTTGGCCGGGACCGCCAGCACTTTACCGGGAATCTTGCGCAACGCTGCCATGGCCGCCACCTCTTTGGCGGTGGCGGTGGCGGCTTTCCCAGCCCGCGCCTTTTGCCGGCCGGATTCTGGAATCTCTGTCAGCATTACTTCGTAAACAATATTGCTCAACGTTTTGACCGTGGCCTTGCCAAGCGCGCTATTCATAAACTCATGATTGCCAAAGCCGATGCCGCCACCGTTGCCGTCAACGCCGACCCCGATATTAAAGCTCGTGCCGACTTGCGTACCGACAGCCTCACCGGTCTTGATCACCTTGCGCGTGTAACAATCCACAATCCGCCAGTCGACTCGCACGTCAGCCGTGGACTTCTTCATGCCGAGTGCGCCCAAACCGCCCGGAGCGAAGCCGCCCAAGCCAATGGTTTGGGTTTGATAGCCAAAGCGGGTCACCTTGCCGCGGAACATGAAATCGGCGCCCGACCAGCCACCTTTCTCCACCTTCTCGCCTTCCCCGACGTAGCCTTCGTCGCCGAGTTTGATTTCATCCTTCAAATTGTTCAACGCAGTGGACTCCAGCACATCGAACTTGCCAATCTTGCCGAGTTCGGTAATGAGCATTTCGGCCAGGCCTTCGCCGAGAGCCGGCTGCCAGCCTTGAATCTGCGCCATGTCGCCATCCAACGGCGCCACAAAAATCGTCGGTTTGGTAGACGGGTCCGCCTGCACTACGATTGCCGTCATCAATCCGATCAAAAGCCAAATTGTTTTCATGGGTATTAGTTTCCTCAGAACTGCGGGCTTGTCTAGTGAAAATTTTTTGGACGAAATTTCTCTTGCGTCCATAACCTGAAAGTGCCAGCATCCCGCTCAATCGGAGTATGAGTGGAGAAGACGCAATGAACAGGCTGAGCACAACTGTAAAATTTTGCCCACCGGATTTGTCGGCCGGGCAAAACCAATGGTCATTTTCTTTGGCTGAACTAAAACGTCGTTGTTAATCGAGGTATTATTTTATGACACGCATCCATCATTTTTCGGCAATGGCCTTGATCGCAACGCTCTTGCTTGCGACTCACCCGGTTGTCAGCGCGGTGGAACCGACGGCGGCCAAAGCCGCCATCTTTGTGGCGAACCACGCCGACAAGACGTTCGACGACAAACTGGCGACTTTTGAAGATTTCATATCCACCCGCCTCACCGAAAAAGGCTTTAGCGTTATCAGTCGGGAGGTTGTAACAGATGCGCTCAGCAGATTTCGGATGGACAGCAAACCAACGGATGCGGATCAACTTCTCAGCGACAATTCGACAGTCCTTCGCTTGGGGCAGATGTTGGGTGCTGATTATCTCATTGTAGCTTCTATCAGTTCCTATGGCTCCGATAAGAAGTCTAGAGATGTCAATGGCGTGAAGACGGTAAGTGTCACGCACAATTTGCGCGTGAGTTATAAAGTACTTGATGGAACTCACGGTAGCACGGTCGTCGGTGGCACTCTAACATCCAGTAAAACAATTTGGCTCACCGAGGGCAGCCGTGAGGAAGCCAATGATCTAATCAATGGTTTACTAGACGATGCATCGGTTCAAGTTGCGGAAAGTATTAGTAAGAAGGACATTAAGGTGGTTTCTGCGTCGAAAGCGCAAGTCGAATTCGGCATTGCCTGTGGCATGCAAGATTTGGCGCAGTTGCCGATGAGCATCCCGGATGTTCGCCTAACCCAAGACAATACCTTGGTCATAACGAAGGACAAACTCGAAGTGCAGGCATTGGACGTTACCGTGGAACTTGATGGTGTGGTGATCGGTTCTGCGCCCAGTGCGTTCAAAGCATTGCCGGGTCTACACAAGATTCGGCTGAGCCGCGAGGGTTTTACTCCGTGGGAGCGAACCATGAACGTTGTCGAAGGGCAAAAGCTCAAGGTGGCGTTGCAAATGAGCGACGCGGGCTACCAACGCTGGAAAGATAACATCGCATTTCTAGCTTCAGTGGAAAACGGCAAAAAGCTGACCGATGCCGAAGTCAAAGTGCTGGAAGGCAAGGCGCAAATGCTTCGTCAGAGTGGATACAAAGTGGACGTGAAAGAGGATATAAAAGTTGACACCAAGGAAGGTGTCAAAGTCTATCAGTCCCAAAGTATCTTTTCCCAATTGCCCGGCCGCTAACTACGAAATATTCCAGGAGAATCGCCATGAAAAATAAACTTCTAGTTACCATTGTCACATTCTTTGCCATGCTGACCGCCGTTCCCGCACAAGAAAAAATGAAGACGCTCGCCATTTGCGCCATTACCCCGACGCCAGCCTTGGTGGAAGCGTTGAAAGGGAGCAAGAAGAATGAGTTGGATCGTGTGCTCCAGTCGATGGATGGCCAACTGATTGATCGCATGCACAATACACGAAAGTTCAGCATCATGGCGCATAACGATCTGCCGGACGTCATCAAAGGTGGAACCTTTAACCCAGACACCCTTAAGGATATGCCCAGACTTGACTATGTTTTGGTGGTTGCAGTTGATGATTTTGGTAACGCGCCGGACAGCCCTGAAAATGGCTTAACTTTTCAAAACGCTCGCTTGTCTGCGGTCGCTAAAATCTGGGCTACGAAGGACAGTACGTTGCTGGAAACCGCGAACTTCCAACTTCAACCCGAGGATTTGCCGACTGGCGGGGTACTCGGAAATCAGATATTGGTTCAAGCCGCGCGCAAGATGGCGGACCGAATGGCCAACCGTGTGACGGCTGTGCTCTCACCACCCGAAGTGCAGGATGTGACCGGCAAGATCGTAACTGTTGACTGGGGAGACGGATTATCCCTGCGCCCTGGGGACAAATGGGAGGTCTGCGTCCGGAAAACTAATAAAAAAGGCTTTGTCATTTTAGTCCCTGTCGGCAACGTAACCATCAAGCGCGTTGATGAGACGAGCTCCACTGCCGAGATCATTGGCGAAGATCTCGGGATTGCGGAAGGCTGCGTACTGCGCAAAGCTGACCCCACACGGCGCTGAAACACTAAGGATAAAAGGAGACCGTTATCGTGAATAAATTCCCCGTGTATCGAGTAATTCTTTTTTTGGCTGTCATGGGTCTCTTTGGTGGGGGCTGCGCGACCAACTATAACAAACAGGCTGGCGGCATGAAAGAGCGATGGCTGGCTGGTGATCTTCCAGGGGCGGCAGGCGCGGCCAGTCAGGCTGCTAAGAACGTCAAAAATGAAACTGACCGTGATGCTGTTGTCCTTCGTCTGGAGCAGGGATCGACTGCGCTGGCCGCCGGCCAGTTTAAGGAAAGTTTGGCCGCTTTCCAACCTGCCGAAGAAGGGATCAATGTTTTTGAAGATCGAGAGAAAAAACGGGCCGGCAGTGAAGCTGTGGCCGTGCTAACCAATCCCGCCATGCTGCCCTACGAGGGTTACACGTATGACAAAGTGATGCTCAATACATACAAGGCGGTGAACTACCTGCAAATGGGCGAACTCGCCAATGCCCGGGTTGAATTCAATCGCGCCCGAGAACGTCAAGATGATGCCCTGGCCATCAATGCCAAGCGTATCGAAAAGATGCAAGCCGCCGCCGAAAAAGAGAAGGTTAAAAAACAAGATTTGGACAAGGTCCAAAATGACTCAAAATTCAGCAGTGAGTATAAGAACTATTATTTGGATTTGGATGAAATGAAGGCTTATGCCAATTATGTCAATCCCTTAACCGAGTATCTGAGCGGTCTGTTCTTCATGTCCCAAGCCACGGGTGGTTCTGATGTCCAAGACGCCCGCAAATCATTCGAACGTGTCCTCGGGATGGCGGGGGAGAACAAGTTCATTACTGCCGACCTCAAAATGACTGAACGAATGATTGCCGGCCAGCCCATCACGCCGACGACCTACGTCATTTTTGAGACTGGGTGTGCGCCCGTTCGTGAGCAGATTACCATTGATGTGCCGTTGTTCATCTTCACGCCAGCGGTTCCGTACACCGGGCTGGCTTTCCCCCGGCTCAAGTTCCAGCAGAATTACGCGCGTGAATTACACGTCAAATATGGTGATGCCAGTGAAACGACGGCAACCTTGTGCAGCATGGATAGCGTCGTTGCTCAGGAGTTCAAGAATGACATGCCCCGCGTGATTACAAGAACGGTTGCCTCAGCGGCTATAAAGGCCGGAGCATCTTATGGAATCAGCGAGGGAGTTAAACGTATACCCTATGGCGGTGAGTTCGCAGCCAAATTAGCTTGGGCGCTCTATCTGAAATCGCAAAACGTGGCCGACCTGCGGACTTGGAACACCCTCCCCAAAGAGTTTGAGTTCTGCCACTTCCCAACGCCAGCGGATCGGAAAGTCGAAATTTCGGTTCCCGGTTCCAATCAAGTTGTGCCCATCACCATCGCCGATGGAACCGTCAACGTAATCTGGGTCAGATCCACAAGTTCACTAGCGCCGTTGTCGGTCAGCCAATTCAAGTTGAAATAATATGAAATCCATCACCACCGTTCTCGTCTGTGCCGCGTCGGGCATTCTTTTGCTCCAAACCGCTTGCTCAACGGTCAACACCATTGAACCCGCCCAACCGGTGGCTCAGCGCCAAATGTTGTCCGACAAGCGCGTCATCACCGATACCGGACTGTATGGCCGGGTACGGCCTATTGGGATCAATGTCGCCACCGTCTCGACCGGCTTCCTGAAAATCCAGCTTGAGGTCCAAAATCTAAGCAGCAGCGCCCAAGCGTTTGCCTATCGCGTCGAATGGTTCGACGCGAACGGCATGATTGTTGAAACGTCATTGTCGGTCTGGATTGACCGTCGCATTCAGGGCGGCGAGACACTTTCGCTCACGGCATTGGCGCCAAATGTAACCGCCAAGGACTTTCGCATCAAAATGATCGAACGGTAACAACCAAAAACCTAAGAAAGGGAAACTACAGTATGAAATCCATTATACTACGCCACTCGTTGGTAGCTTTAACAATCACCTTGCTCGGCGTTGGCTGTGCAAGCACGACGGTTGAACGTGATACCGGTTCCAGCGGGCAACCGTCCATTACCATGGCGCCAGAGACTGAGGACTTCGCCATCGCCGCCGAGGGGATGGTCAAGTCGCTGTTGGCGAAAGGAGTGTTTGACAAGGTGCCGAATCCGCCAGCCAAATTGCGTGTGATTACACTCCTGAACAACACCGCTGAACATTTCGATGTGGACCTGCTGACAATGAAGATGCGCGAAGCCCTGACGGAGAGCGGCAGTACCGCAATCGTCCTGAATCCTGCCCTCCCCGTGGACTTTATCATGTCTGGTAAAATCATCTCACAGTATGCGCGATCGGGTGATGTCAGACGTCGGACCTACACATTTCAACTAACCTTGACGGACCCCTCCGGCACTGTCACATGGGCCAAGGAAGTAATCGTTACCAAGACGAAAAGAAGCTGATTGAACATAGTGGCGCAGCCGGTATCACCATAACCAGGTAACATATATGAAAACCAATTCACAGTTACCCCCGTTTTTAGTGATGGGATCGTTCGCCCTGCTCTGCATCGGTTGCGCCAGCCCCAGCTACACGACCAGCCCGTACCAACCCGGTCCGGTAGCCGGTCGGGCCATCGGCACCGGGGCGGGCGCGATCGTCGGCAATGCGGCCGGCGCAGTCGTTGGTGCCGGAGAAGGCATCGTCAGCGGTGTCGTGGCACCATTCGACACCACCACTCATATCGTCCGTCGATGGCGCACCGAAGTCACATCTGATGGACGGACGATCCAAGTTCCTGAAGACATTTTGGTTGATGCGAATGGTCGCCCAGTCAATCCACCGCCCCCGCCACCCCAACCAGCCACTTCACAGCCGACAACGAATTTTGGGCGGTAGCAGTTTGTATTTAATCGTCTGAATGCCCAGCAGGGGAAGTGTTGGGTGGCAAGCGATGGCGTCAGCAGGAACGCAGAATCATGGGAAAAGGAGCGCCGAATGAAAACGAGCCTTTATAAGTTTCAGAAGTTGTACCTAGCCATAATTATTTTCGGCGTGATCCTATCAGGAGATTGTCTTGCAACGGATATCCCTGGCCAGAACATCACCGTCAACACTGTTTGGGACGTCGCTCACAGTCCCTACAACTTGACGGGAACCGTCTCCGTGCGGTCGGGCGCGACGCTGACAATCCAGTCCGGTGTGCAGGTGCAGGGCGGCGCTTTAACTATTAACGACAACAACAGTAGCGGAACTCTGTCGGCCAATGGCGTGACCTTCAACAATAAAGTGTATCTGGATCCTGGCGCGACGGCCACTCTTAGCGGGAACCATTTCAACGGCGGCGCCGACGTAGCTGCCGAGTTGGCCAATTCCCTTGCCGGCAATATTTTTCCGGCTAACGCTACCGTGAACATTCAGAGCGGCGCCATCATCACGGCCGTCGTCTTCCCGGTCATCACCGGCGTCAGTACCTACTCGTTGGACGGAGTGTGTTGTAGCGGTGATGGCCTTTTCGTCCGCGGCGGTGGAACCCTCACCATTGCCGGCGGCAACACCCTCAGCGGGAATCGGCTGAACGTCAGCGACGACGGCAGCGGCGGAACGCTCATGGCCAATGGCGTAACTTTCGCTGGCAATGTCACCCTTTACCCCGGCGCAACGGCGACCCTGAGTGGCAACAGTTTCCAAAGTGGCAAGGTCGATGTCGCTCCCCAGTTGGCTGTTTCCCTTGTCGGCAACACGTTCCCTGGCAACGCTACCGTGAACATTCAGAGCCGCGTCATCACCACGGCCGTCGTCTTCCCGGTCATCACCGGCGTCAGTACCTACTCGTTGGACGGAGTGTGTTGTAGCGGTGATGGCCTTTTCGTCCGCGGCGGTGGAACCCTCACCATTGCCGGCGGCAACACCCTCAGCGGGAATCGGCTGAACGTCAGCGACGACGGCAGCGGCGGAACGCTCATGGCCAATGGCGTAACTTTCGCTGGCAATGTCACCCTTTACCCCGGCGCAACGGCGACCCTGAGTGGCAACAGTTTCCAAAGTGGCAAGGTCGATGTCGCTCCCCAGTTGGCTGTTTCCCTTGTCGGCAACACGTTCCCTGGCAACGCTACCGTGAACATTCAGAGCCGCGTCATCACCACGGCCGTCGTCTTCCCGGTCATCACCGGCGTCAGTACCTACTCGTTGGACGGAGTGTGTTGTAGCGGTGATGGCCTTTTCGTCCGCGGCGGTGGAACCCTCACCATTGCCGGCGGCAACACCATCAGTGGTAGTCGGTTGAATGTCAGCGACGACGGCAGCGGCGGAACGCTGGTGGCCAATGGCGTAACTTTCGGTAATCAACTTAATTTTGGTTCAGGGAGCAATGGCACACTCCGGTATGACACGTTTACCTGCTCAGATTGGAACTATTTCGATGGCCATATGGCGATCACCGTCACAGACAATAATTTCGCGGGGTCAAAAGTCCACGCCCAAGGCACCGGCGGGCCAATCAACCTCGAGGGAAACTATTGGGGCCTGACCGATCTAGCGATGATAGCCCAGAACAAGATTTACGATCATACAGATAGCACAAGTCTGCCGGTTATTGACTTCGCTTCGCCACTTGCAACTGCTCCCGTGTGGCAGCCCATCGTAACTTATTCCATCACGGCCTCGGCTGGTACCAACGGTTCGATCAGTCCCAATGGCTCAATCACCAAGAATGCCGGTGACAACCAGATATTTACGGCAACGCCGGTGGTGAATTATATTGTGGATACATGGAAAGTGGATGGCAGTGTGGTTCAGACGGGCGGCGTCAGCTACACGCTATCGAACATTCAAGCTACCCACAGCGTGTCGGTAAGTTTTAAGCTGAGCACGGCGCCGGTAACTCTGATCGTATCGCCAATCACAACGACGGCTTATGGCTCACTGATAGTTGGGAAGACAAATATTCTGGCATTCACCGTGTCCAACGCGGGCACTGCTACCATTTCTGGCACAGCCAGTGTCGGTGCACCATTCAGCATTGTCAGCGGCGGCAGCTACACCCTGGCACCCGGTCAGTCCAGCACCACAACAATCCGGTATGCGCCGGCTGCGGCTGGCAACAATACCGCGACTGCGACCTTTACCGGTGGTAGTGGTGCCACGCTAACGTTGACGGGTTCGGCCTCCACAGATCCGACTGCGACAACGGGTTCGATTGCCGGACGGGTGGTAAAAGCTAGCGACAATTCACGGATGAATGCAGTGACGATCTCCGTCGTTGGACCTAACGGCACGCAATCTCCCCTGGCGGTTACGGGAGTGAGTGGTAACCAGGCCGGTGGCTATTCAATTTCCGGACTGCGTCCCGGTGCGCATTACAGCGTTACCGCAATGCCGCCCAACGGTGGGATACTCTCCGTGGTTACAACGAATGAAGTGACAGTGGTTGCTGGACAGACGACAACTATCAACATCGCGTTGCCAAGCATGATTCAACCACTAGCCACGACGCCTCAGAATACACCGGTCGTCCTCGTGCGCGGATACGGTCCGGTTCAAGAATGGTATCCCGATGATAGCAACTATTGGGCAGCAGTGCGGAATACCCTCCACGCAAATGGATTTTCAAATGTGTGGGACTGCAATCAGCCGGAACCCAGCATTATGGGTGGCGGTGGTCATGTAATAAACGGGGAAAAAGGGATAGCCTACAACGCCGGTCAGTTAAAGCTCTACATCCAGCAAAAGGCAGTCCAGTATATGGCCAATCACGGCGGCGCTTATCCTCCACAGATTCATATTGTTGCCCACAGCATGGGAGGCTTATTTACACGTGGCGCATTGCAAAACAATGATTACTTTGCTTTCACAAATCCTTCCTTTACGGTACCGGTCGGCAAAGTGGTTATGTTGGCTACTCCACATTGCGGTTCGCCGGTAGCAGATTATGGCTTGAACAGGTTGTCAGCCGAGGAGTTTTATTTCAAGAACGGTATGTCCATTGACTGGGTAGCACTAGGACTTATCTTACGGGGACTCTCCTCCATTGCTAATCCGACATGGGAGTCGACGTCCAACCTCACAACCTCTGCCATGCAATGTTTCAACGCAGCGCAACCCTGGCCATCCATGCCATTATATTTATTTTCTGCAAGCGGCGGCCCGAATGGAGGACTTTTGCGGCTAGGGAGTTCTGTCATCGCGACAGAGAATGAACTCCAGGGGATTGATGGGACTGACGAGGACATCAATGATGGCGTCGTCACGAAACCGAGTGCTAACGGTGTCTACTGGACCCGTGCCCACTGGACTTATGGTGACGAGATGCCTCCATTTCAGCCATGCTACCCTGTAACGAGCATTGTGCTCAATCCGGTGCAGAGTATCACTGATTCATACCTACATAAGTCACTCGATCACCTTAGCCTCCTGAAAGACAGTGCCGTGATGAACTGGGCCGTAACCAGCTTGCTAAACCCGGCCCCTACCCGCACATCATATTCGACTTCGTCTGCCATAAAGGAACATGGTCCGCGGAAGTTGGATGCAGGAGGAGCAGCCCAGCCGGCTATTCCGAATCAAGCATTTGAATCGTTGGACGGGACGGTGACCAATGGGGCCATTGTCGCGTTGCCGGTAACCTCCGATGCAAGCACATCGCTGAGATTCCAATTGATGGCGGGTGATACGAACATCACTTTCCGCCTGAATGACCCGTCTGGAAGGCCAATTAATGCGACTACACCGCAGACGAATACGAATGTGCAGTACACTGCCAACGCGTTGGCGAGCAATTTGTTGCTGGCAACATTTACCATTGCCAATCCGACGGATGGAGTTTGGACGGCAGTCATTGATGCCGCCAGTATCACCACGACACAGGCAGGATACAGCTTGACGGTCTTTGGTGACTCCAATGTGGGCTTGATCCCGAATACGGCAAACCTCTTTTCACGAGGACAAAACGCGGTTCTTACGTGCGGGTTGGCCGATCTCAGCACGAATCCGGTCGTGGCAGTCCTGAACGCGTCCATTACGGCGACAATCCGGTTGCCGGATGGAACGACGAGCAGGCTGACGTTGGTTGATGACGGTTGGCACAATGATGGCGCACCCAATGACGGCGTTTACGCGGCGGTGCTGACCAACGTGCAACAGGCGGGAACGTATTCGATTGCCTATCGAGCCACTGGCGCTAATGCTCACGGGCAAGACTTGCAGCGCGTGGCGACGGGAACATTCAGTGTTTCCTCCGGAAACGGCAGCGTGCTGGGTGATCCGATCTACGAAACGGTAGATGCCGATGGCGATGGGTACGCGGACTTCCTCCTCGTCAAAGTCTGGGTGAACCCCACAGTTGCCGGTAACTACATTCTGGCTGGTGACTTGGTGGATGTCAGCGGAACAAACCGGTTTTCCAAGTCATCGGCCTTCGCTGCGGATGGCAGCGGGGCAATGCAGGTCACGCTAATTTTCGATCTGGCCCTGATTCGAGCGGCTGGCGGGTCGGGCAATTACCACATCGAGAACCTCCAATTGTTCGAGCAGACCGCCAGCGGCACGGCTTGGCTCGACGCCTATCGCGGAACGTCAGGCGTTACGATTTCTAATGTTCCGGCGATAGCTTCGTTCACGGCTGCGCCCACGAACGGCGTGTCCCCGCTCGTGGTGATCTTCACTGATTCTTCCACGGGTACGATCACCAACCGGTTCTGGAGTTTCGGCGACGGCGCGACGACGAACACGACTTTGACCAGTCTGCAGCACATTTACAATGCCGCTGGCACCAACACCGTCACGCTCATCGTCACCGGCCCCCTCGGTGTCAGCACCAACCGCCAGTCCAACTATATCACCGTCACCAGCACGAATCTGTCGCCGGACGTAACTCCGCCGGTACTTGCCATCTTACAGCCCACTGATTATCAGGCGTGTACAAATGCCTCCCTCACCGTGACCGGCTCGGCGACCGACGCCAGTGGGATCAACCGTGTGACCGTCAACGGGGTCACTGCGACTCTCAACAATACGAACTGGTCGCAAGTTGTCACCTTGGCTCTGGGCACCAATGTCATCACCGTCATCGCAGTTGACAATAGTTCCAACGCAAACGCAGTCACGCAGTTGATTCACGCTGTCCTGATGCCGACCTTACCGCCGGCGCCTGTGGCAGGATTCAATGCCGGTCCGACGAATGGCGTGGCGCCGCTAGCGGTGACGTTCACAGACGCCTCGACCGGCACGATCACCAATCGCGCGTGGACATTTGGTGATGGCAGCGTCAGCACGGTCACGAGTCCGAGCCACACCTACACCAATGCCGGCACGTTCTCGGTGAGTCTGTTGGTTGCCGGTCCCGGTGGCACCAACACGCTGAGCCGCGCCAACCTGATCACCGTTACCAGCACGAACCTGCCGCCGGCACCGGTGGCCGGTTTCACTGCGAGTCCGACAAACGGCATCGCACCGGTGGTGGTCACGTTCACCGATGCTTCGACGGGCACGATCACCAATCGCGCGTGGACATTTGGCGATGGAGGAGGCAGTAGCGCAGTCAATCCGAGTCACAACTATACCAACGTCGGTGTGTTTAGCGTGAGTCTGCTGGTCGTTGGTCCCGGTGGTTCCAACACCGTCAACCGGCCCGGCTTTATTACCGTTACCAGCACCAACATCACACCAGATACGACCCCACCTGTCCTCGCAATCGTAAGCCCAGCTAATTACCAGATATTCACGAATACTGGAATTGCGGTGACGGGTACTGCGACTGACGCCAGCGGCATTAAGGCCGTCACCGTCAACGGTGAAACCGCGCTTCTCGCCGGCACAAACTGGTTCACGGCAGTCACTTTGATCCAAGGAACCAACACTTTTACTGTTATTGCAACCGATAACAGCGCTGCTATGAATTCTGCCACGCAGGTTGTGCATGCCGTGTTGTCGCTGCCTGCGACCAACCGGGCGACGGTCATCGTTGCGGCGCCAGCCGTAACGAATGCGTTGTTAACCATTCCGAATATTTTTATTGTCACAGCCGGCGATACCAACGTGTTTACAGTGGGCGCAATGGATCCCGATGGCAACTCACTGAGCTACCAATGGCAATTCGGGGACGGTGAGACAAACAGTTTGTCGGCTGTTAGCGAGGCGACGCATGTCTATCCCGGCACCAACAATTGCGGACCGTACACCGCCAGCGTAACGGTTAGCGACGGCGCGGCTACGGTTAGCAGTAACCTGGCCGTAATTGTGGCGTGTGATATGAACATGAGCAAGCCGATCGGGAAGTTGACCGCAACGGTGAACTTCGATCCCAAGAAGCCGAATGCCGATAGTGCCAGCCTTACGGCCAGGCTCGACTTGGGAGCGGCCTACATGCCTTTTGCGCCCTTGGGGCTGAAACTGACAGTGGACATTAGCGGGGCACAACTGCCCTTCACGCTCGACAAGAACGGTCGCGGTGTCAGCCCGAACGGCACCTGTCGCTTGGCCTACACAAAGCCGACGAAGAAACTGCCGGGCTACTGGACGGCGACAGTTACGCTCAGCAAAGGTAATTGGCGCAATCAGTGGGCAAACTACGGGTTAGACAATGTGCCTCATAAGAGTCCCGGCAAACCGGTGACGTTACCGGTCGTTGTATTGATTGGAGGCGAGGCGTTCGCCGCCGAGCCGACGCTTCATTACACGGCCGCACTAAACAAGACCGGTACGGCGAAGTGACCAACTTCATCAAGCAGACCACACCGTCGCTGCCGCTGAAGGATATTCACGGAATTTAGTGGCTAAAGCAAGTGGGAAAAGACGGGAAAAGAAGAGCTTTTAAGGTAGAAAAGATTGGCAGGTCGCCGAATTTCTGTAACGGTGAGCCGCATGAGCATGGATACCGAAATACAGAAACATTACGCCTTACTGTTGGGGATTGGCAGCCCGTGGGAAGTCAAGACGGTGGAACTTAAATTGGGGGAGAAGAAGGTGGAGATCGAGTTGAGCTGGCAATGGGGACAGGATGCCAAGTGCCCGGAATGCGGCTGCGCCTGCTCGATCCACGACTGCGCCCCTGAGCGGACCTGGCGACATCTGGACACGATGCAGTTTACCACCTTGATTCGGGCACGAACACCGCGTGCCGCTTGTCCGACCCATGGGGTCAAGACGATGCAGGTGCCGTGGGCCGAGCCGCAGGGGCGCTTCACGCTGCTCTTTGAACGATTTGCCGTGGAAGTGCTGTTGGCCAGCGCCAGTGTCAGCCAAGCCTGCGAGTTGCTGGACATCAGTTGGGAGACGACGCATGAAATCATGCGGCGGGCGGTGGAGCGGGGTTTGGACCGGCGGCAGTTGGAAGGCTTGCGCTACTTGGGGATGGATGAAAAGAGCTTTGGGCGGGGCCAGTCGTACATCACGCTGCTGACGGATTTGGATCAATCCCGCGTGCTGGATGTCGTGGAGGATCGGACTGGCGAAGCGGCGGAGCAGTTGTGGCAGACCCTGACTCCAGCGCAAAAGCAGGCGGTGGAAGCAGTGGCGGTGGACATGTGGGAGCCGTTTATTCAGACAACTCAAAAAGCCGCGCCACAGGCGGACATTGTGCATGATAAGTTTCATGTCAGTAAATACCTGGGGGATGCGGTGGACAAGGTGCGGCGTCAGGAACACAAGGAGCTGCTGGCCGCCGGGGACGAAACACTCAAAGGCACGCGGCACTTGTGGTTGTATAACCCGGAAAACTTCAACCCAGAGCAAGTAACGGAGTTTGCGGCACTGAAGGATTTGCAGTTGAAAGTGGCACGGGCGTGGGCGGCCAAGGAACTGTTCACCAAGTTCTGGAACTATCGGGAAGAAGGTTGGGCGCGGCGGTTCTTCAAGGACTGGTTTGGCTGGGTCAGTCGGAGCCGACTCAAGCCGGTGATCGCGGTGGCGCAGATGCTCAAGCGCCATTTGGACAACCTGCTGACCTATCTAAAGCATCACATCACGAACGCGGTGACGGAAGGGCTGAACTCAAAGATCCAGAGTATCAAATCCTCAGCCAGAGGCTTCCGCAACTTCCAAAACTACCGGATTCGCATCCTCTTCTTCTGTGGAAAACTCAATCTCTACCCACTATGATCCGCGAAGAAGCCCGCTGAAGGGGACGATTGGTAACTGAGGCATCGGAGCACGCTGTGTTAGCCGGTCCCCCGCCACCATCCAAGAAGTAATCGCATAACAGATCTCGCAGCCATGTGTCGAGTGGTGTTTCCCACCTGGAATAAAAACGGCGTAGCCTTTTTTCGGTGCCGTGAAGTATTTTGCGCGCACACTGGTTGGCAAGGCCTCCCAGACTGTGTTACACTGCTGCCATGAAAATGATCTCCACATCCGAGTTGCGGACGAAGACCCGTTCGCTGGTGCACTCGTTGTCAAGCGGACAGGCGGTCGGGCTGACTTATCGCGGCCACCCACTCGCCCAAATCTTTCCGGTGCGGCCCACCCATGGTGTCAGTGCCCACGATCCGCTCTACCGATTCCATCGCCATGCTACTCGCCAAGCAAAGCCGTTGGCCGACCGGGAAATGGATCGAATGATTTATGGCGGCTGACCCGCTGTTCGTTGACACGGGCGGGTTCTACGCGCTGATTTCACCGGAGAGCGCGGCGCATGCGCGAGCCATCCGAATTATGGAGGCAGCCGCCCAGGAGCGGCGATGCGCCGTCACCACCGATTACATCCTTGACGAAACGGCCACGTTACTCCGCGCGCGCGGACTGACCAAACTGCTGGCTGAATTCTTTATTGCTGGGTTCAGTCCGTTGCTCGCGGACTAATTGCCGGTCGGCACCCGCTACTCTTTTCTTCATGCGAGCCGTGCTATTTATCTGCACCGCCAACTACTATCGGAGCCGGTTTTGCGAGCACTTGTTTAATGATTTGGCAGCCCAGAAAAACCTCGACTGTCAGGCGACTTCGCGCGCCGTCGCCTTGGAGTTGGGCGCCGCCAATATCGGGCCGATCTCACCCCTGGCAATTGCGGGATTGCAGGCCCGGGCCGTGCCGCTGCCAGATCAATTTCGCGCGCCACTGCAATTGACAGAGGCCGATCTAAAATCGGCTGACCCCGTGATCGTTCTCGATGCCGACGAACATCGCCCCTTGCTGACAAAGAAGTTTCCGGACTGGGCCGAGCGCGTCACGTATTGGAACGTTGGCGATCTCCATGTGGCGACGCCCGCTCAAGCGCTGGCTGTGGCAGAGCAGGCAGTCCGCGCTTTGATTCACGACCTCGCAAGTACAGGCGGCTTGGCCAATCAAACCGCCGAATCAGACCCCGCTGGACCGTGGGATTTTTGCCCGCGCTGCAGCTCCCGACTGGTCAACCAGCGCTGCAAATTTGTTTGCCGACGGTGCGGCTATTTTATGAGCTGCTCAGATTTTGATGTTTAACCCGGCTGATTCCTGAATATGGTGTTGTTGAACCTTTCGCAAGCCATGTTGCCCTGTCGCAACCCAAAACCTCGGCTAAGAATTATTTTCGGTGCGAACGGCGGGCTCGGGTCTTCGCCACGCCGTTTGGCCGACCGACCCACCGGGAGTTATCGATACACTGTAGTTCTGGCACAGAACGTGGGGGGTCTTCATTTTGTTGGGGAATCAACCGGTTTGAAAAAATAGCCGAGGACTTGGGCGCGACTTGCCCCGTTGCTCGATATCGTGATAGAGTATTTTTCAATATGACGGAGTTGGAAACAATCCTCGACATTGCAGCGAATCACCTGCCGGCGGCCGGCGTGGAATGCCTCCTGATCGGTGGTTTCGCGGTCAATTTCTACGGGTACACACGCAACACCTTGGACGTGGATTTCCTGATTGTTTCGGAACAGATCGAGCTTGTGAAACAGCGCTTGATGCAAGCAGGATTTACCAATGTTTCCATTGGAGAGAATGTGGCCTTCTTCAGTCGGCCGGGGTCGTCATTGCGTGTTGATTTCCTGCGAACGGACGACGGCACAATGCGCACCTTGCTGACCCACGCCGGTCGCGCCACGCTGCATGGGTATGCAGTCAAGATCCCGTCCCTCAAAGACTTGATCGCAATGAAGATCTTCGCCCTGTCACAGAATCCAGCGCAACGGTTGGGGAAGGATCTGCCCGACATCGCTTACTTGAGCGTGCTGAATAATTTGGATCTGGAAACTGACCTGCGGCCGTTGTGTGCCAGGTTTGGAACCACAGAAAGTTACGAACTGATCCGGACCCAAATTGAGACATTGAGGGCGGGATGATATTCGCACCGAGAATTTCCTCCCCACGGCCGCCACGTCTTTCCATGGATGAATATCTCGATTTTGTGGAAGCCACAATCAAAGATTGTAATCCCCGCCTTGCGGCCCGGCAGAAAAATCTTGAAAAACAGATCACGAAGCCGTTCCGAATGACACCAAGCCAAGGCGGCGGGCGTGGCAGTCACACCGGTTTGGAATAAGTCCAATCGCGAACACACCTTTGACGCGCCGACGCCAAAGCTCGAGAACGAAATGGCAAGTTATTATGCGATTGGGTTCGTTAAAATATGCGATATTGATGATTAGAAAGAGGTTTTTATGAAAACAGTGACTCGATTTTTGGGCGTGGTTGTCGGCAGTCTCAGCTTGGTGATTGCCTCCGGTGCCCTGGCTGATGGCGGATTCGGTGGTGGGCACGGCGGCGGCCGGGGCGGCAGTGGCGGTGGTGACGGCGGACACGGCGGACACGGCGGCGGGCCGAGCGGATATCATGGCGGCGGCTATTCCGGTGGATACCACGGCGGCTACGGCTGGTCTGGCGGTTGGGGTGGTTATCCAGTGGTTGGGCTCGGGTTGGGCTGGCCCTATTATTATTATGATACCTATGCCCCAACCTATTATTACGTTCCAGCCCCCGTGGGATACAGCGCTCCACCGGAGGTAATTTATACTTCACCAACCGTGAACTTCAGTTCACAAACCGCGGTCCCCAGCACTCCAGCACCAGCGTCAATGCCTGCGGGTAACATTCAGAACCCGCCAGTTCAACCGAACACTGCGAATTCATCCATGACAGTGGCGGATGTGAAGGCGTTGGCAAAAGGAGGCCTGAGCGATGAGATCATTCTCAGCCAGATGCGCAGCCGCCATGCCGTATTTCACCTGACCACGGAAGAAATTCTGGACTTGAATGCCAGTCAGGTGAGCCAAAAAGTAATCAACTTCATGATCAATACCGCAAGCCCGCGGGGGGAATAAATTTTCGCTCCAGCGGTTTCAATCGACGCGGCGGAACTGACCCGTGCGGGCACCCTTGCGATCCAAACGAAAACAGCGGCAGGTCTCACCATGACCCTGCCGCTGTTTCGCCTCAGCCATTACCAACCTCACCATAAATTTCTGAGCTGTTGCAAATCCTAGCGAACTCGAACCGGAACCACAACCGGGGAAAGTGTGTATTTCGCTTGTCAGGGAAACTATGTAGACCGGCGGGGGTCGCGAGCGCTGACCGGCGCGCACGAAATCCGCCGGATTAGGCGTGACGTGGCGTGGGCGAAGCGGTATACGGCCACCTGATGAATGCTCAATTGCCAGCCACTCCCTTCTACCCGTTCAATTTGGACGGCCCGCTTTGCCCCATGCTCAATGATGCCGAAGTGCTCGCCAGTTTCTACGCAGACGACTGTTTTCGCCACAGCATCAAACAATTCTGTAAACGAACTGTCTGGCCGGCCAAGCCTGCCGTTTCCTATTCCGTGGATCCCGCGAAGTTGAAGGAGCTCTTGCTCAGCCTATTGAATTCGCCGGTCGGCCGCGCCGCGCTGCAGCGGCAAAGCCAGACTGGCCGCTGCCCGTATTTGGACAATGCAATCTGGCAGTGGCTGACCACCGTCAATCCGGCCTTGAGCCGGCGCCTGTCGGATTGTTGCGATGACATCAAAGGCCGGCTGTTTATGCGTCCGGCCGCCTGGATCACGCTCCTGGCGAAGATCCAAAGCGAGCAACCGGATCCGGCCACCGTGACCCAACTGGCCTACCTGACCCTGGCATTTGCAATGCTCCAAGCCGATGATCGATCCACGCTGGGGGAAGCTTTTCTGGCAGCTTTTCCCGATTACAAAGCAAAACTGCTCGGGAATTAAGTCCGCTTCGGTGAAGTCTGACACCGGCCAAAGGCAATCCGGACGATTGTGGGAGTGTCCGGATGCACCCGGCACAACTTTACGCCCTTCTTTTGTGTTGAGTTTCGTCAGGTTCTGACGTAAGTCTTGCCGACGTCTTCACGCCATTTCTTTGTGATTGGCCGTGTCATGCGCCCATAGCTCAATTGGATAGAGCGTTGGTCTACGGATTCCCTCAAGCAAAAATGTCTGGAAGTGTCTCGAAGTTTTCCGACGCGGCAAACCCCATCCACCCTGTACATCGTGAGTCCGTTGAAAATGTCCCACCATGTCCTGATGTGTCGCACCGGATTGCCAAAGGTTGCAAGTTCAGGTTGCAACTTTCTGGGACATGCCTGACGCGAGGAAAATGTTCGGTTTGGCGGTTCGGTCGTATCAGAGTTCGAGAACTTTCTGTCCGTACACGCCAATAACTCGGGTGCTCCCGATGACCGTCTCCCGGTTGGCGTGCTGGTGGCCGTGGAGCAGCAGCTTGGGTTTGTGCTTTTCGATGTAGCAATTGAGCGCATCAAATCCCGTGTGGATGTCGTCCAGCTTATCGTGAATACCGCGTGGTGAGTTGTGACAAATCAGAACATCCGTGGCCGGGAGTGTTTTCAATAAATCCGTCGCCTCGTCTTGGTCGAACATGTGGAACCCCTTCGGCTTGTAACGCCAACTTCCGCAAAATCCGCCAAATTTTAGGCCCAAAAACTCGACCGTCCGCATGTGTAGGTCTGAAATTCCTTCCGGAAAATCTCCGGCAATATCGTGGTTGCCGCGCACTGCAAACGCCGGCGGGGCACCGAATGATTCTGCCGCCGACAAAATCACGCAATCAGACACATCCCCAAGGCTGAGAATCAAATCGACTTCGCCGGAGCCGCCTTCCCAACGGATGCTATCTATGTCGGCTAAAATTAAGGCTCGCACCATTTCACCGGGTCCAGTGCTTCCAAATCATCACCATGGCACCGGTGTCCAAACCGCAATACTGCAAAAGCAATTTCCGGTACGCTTCCCGCGATGCTGGGTCGGCCGCGTTCACGCCGAACATCATGTCCTGATACACGCGCATGGCACCAGTCCCCTCATTGGCGACCTCTTCCTTTTCTCCAATGGGGAGCGGTTTCAGCGTGGCATATGGGTTCAGCAATTTCCCTGCCGCGTCGTGCCCGACATACTTGGTGAACTCGGGGTCAGCGCGTAACGCCACGTCCGCTTGCCAGACGGCCGGCAAAACGTATTTGATGGACAGGCTACCCTTCATGGTCGGATGGAAGTAGTACAGCTTAGCCAACTCGCAGAGGTCCACCACCCGGGGATTCTTGGCGCGGGTCATCCGTTCCAACCACGCGGCGAGGTCGGCGTCCTTTTCGCCGTACTTGTCGAGTTGTTCCCGGATTTCACGCAGGACCACCAGTTCGTACTGGCTCCAAATATAAACCGTGCCGGCATCACCAATCCGGTCTCGCAGCGTTCGCGCAAACTCGAAATTCGGGAACGCATCTTCGGCGTTTAGCCATTCCCGGTGTTCCAGTGCCGCACCGGGTGCCGTCATCGTGTGACACGACCACTGAAATGCCGCCTGTTCGTAGGGTCTCATCCCTGCGTGATATGAGAGTGCCAACCGACTGCCCTCGAAATCCATAAAATGCAGAGGGAACAGATGCCGTTGCAAAATGCCCTTCAGCTCGGGCGCAATGAACTCCTGATTTCTTGCCGTGTAGTCCAATTGCATCAGTTGACGGACGGCGGTGGTGCCGGTCAGCAAATCACGCGGCGCGTCATCGAGCCGAGCGAGTCCGGATGCCGCTAACACAGCGACCTCGTCGTTATTCTTCCCGCCCAGCAAGTCCACACGATACAAATCGAGGATATGCGGCGTTGGCGTAGCCAGCTTGCCCCAGCATTCAGCGAACCCATTCTTGGGACCGTCGTCCTCGTGAAGACGATATTCGCAGTGCTTACAGTGCTTGCCAATCTGCGGCGGGATGCGCGTGACAGTTTTCTCGCCAACCGATTTAGCGAATTCATCAGCCGCTGCAGCAACCTCACTCTCCAATTCCTCAACTTCTGCCGACACATTCGCTATGGCTAATAGGTGCTCCTTTGGTAGCCGTTTGGCATCGCCCGTGTAATCAACCTGCGGCCAGAATCGTGCTTGCGGTCCACTGCCCGGCCGAATCTTGAATTTGTCGAAGGTCACGTTTTCGGTGGCGGACTTGGCTTTATCGACCACGCACAAATAGGGAACGATTTTGAAGTCCGGGAATGCCCGGCGCAGGACTACGACCTGAAATGTTACGTCTTCGAGGTAGGGCCGCCAACCGGAGTCGATGCCACCCCGCTTACCACGAAATGGATTTGGTCCGTCTTCCGTGGAGTCCAGCGAGGTGGATTTCACCTCAATCAATTTTAGAGTTTTGCCCTTCTTCTGGAGAATATCCACCCGTGCCAACAGCTTGCCGTTGATGATTGTCGCCTCAAAGAGCGTCACGTTGGTTGACTGCAATGCCTTCGCCGTTTCTGCGAACGCCGCCTCCGGTTTATCCCAATTGCCGACTTCCTTGCCGTCCGGGTACAGCAATTTCGCCATCGTTTCGACCATGTACCCGCCGTCAGCCAAAAATTCCAAATACGGGTTGTCGTCCATTGACGATGGATACCGGAGCTTTTTGAAGTACAGCTTCGTCGGGCAGGTACGAGCGATTTTGAAATCAGATTTGGTCAGAAACATTAAGACCTCCCGATTGTCCGTGTTGTGCGTTCGGTAAAAACGGATATACACTGCCACACCGCGCTATCTCCCGCCCGAATGCCGTGCTCATAAATCGCTCATGCGGAATGATTGCGGCTCTGCCCAAATCAAGCCGGTCGGCGTCCCAGCAACTGCCAACGGTCGGGTCGGTGGTTTGCTGCTTGTCTGTATGACCCGCACACGCGTCGTGTAGTAGGGCAAAAGCTGCGTCGGGAATATCAAACAGCGAACCGCGCAGGCTGGCTGCAAATTCAGCACCGCGTACCCCATGCCCATCATCTTTGGATTCGTTGACCCGCTGAGAATCGTGGAAAACGGCGAACAACCGTACCACCACGACATCGGCACCGGTTCTGGAAGCCAACAGCAGCCCGTTCTGTTCAACACGCTTCCAGTGCGGCGGGCCGTGAATGGAATCAGACCCGCAGCGGAACTGAGACGATACGTGCTGCCACAGTTTTATGAAATCAGGTTGCTTGCTCATCGTTCGTCTCCTTACCGTCCAATTTCCGTCGAATGGCCATCATCGCTTGTGTCTGGCGGACCATCCGTTCCAAAGAAACGGGCGGCTTCGAGGATTCGTCTTGCGAACGTCGCTTAGCCCACGGACGCAGCGGAATTATCCGTTGTGCCTTCATGGTTTTCCTCCGGTTCCGTGCCTGTCACCGGACAATTTCCGGCGAATCCGTTCGGACGCTCTGCCCTGCCGAAGCATTTCACTCAATGGTGCAGGCGATGCCGAGTGTACGGCGGCCATTCGCTTCTTCATCCACTCCGGTACTGGAATTATTGGAAGGACTTTTTTCACGGTTTTCCTCCATCTTCGTGTTGGTTACCGCTCAATTGCCTCCGAATGGCCATCATCGCTTGGGTCTGCCGCACCGCCTGACTCACAGTAGTTCGCGGCTTCGAGGGCCCGATGTGTGAACGCCGATTGCTCCACGGTCGCTGAATTGATTGAGTGGCTTTCATACTTCTGCCGGTATGATACTCCTTCAGGCATCTGACAGCCTTAACAACCAAATTCTGCGCATCCTTGAAATGCGGTAACTTGGCACCGGTTGACTCATCCATGTAAACCGCCCGGTTAATTTCAATCATCACCGAAACCACCCGGGCGTCCCGACGGTAATGCGCCACCGGCACGATTGACCCGGCAAACGGACGGTCCAGTTCAACGGTCAATCCCGCAGCCCTGAAATGTTGGACCAACAACTCGGCAACGTCGCTCGGCGTGTGATAATTGTCTGTCCCAATGCAAATCTGCGGTCGGTCGGGCGACTGGTCCATATCGCACGGCAACGCTAACGAGGGGAAACTGTGGCAGTCAACCAACAATGCCATTCCCGCTGCGTTCAATTCTTGGTCAACCGCGTCCGAGAGGCTCCGGTGATGTGGCGTGTAATACGTGTCCAGCAACGCCTGTTTTTCGTCCGGCGCAAGCACCCGGCGCAGCGGCCGGCCATCGTGGGTTTTCACATAAACCACGCCCATACCCCGTTTCGCCAGCGGCTCGGCATCATCGTCCGCAAACCGTTCCGGGTCGACGACGAGGCGGCTGACCGGAAAAATCACGGTCGTATCACCCGGGGCCAGGTCCGCGCTAAACAACTCATCGGTGTAGGCGTCGGTCATCGCAAGTAATTCCCGTTTAAGTTCGGCGTCAGTCAGAAGGAACTGATTCCGAACCTCTGCGGGAATTTTCCGGGTCGCATGTGGGATGTGGAATATCATGGCGATGGAATCCATGCGTTCTGGTGTTCCGCAACAGCCCGGCGCAACTCATCCCACTGCGGTCGTGTCAGGTGCAGAAACCGAAAAGCGCGATTGCGCTCCAACAAGGGTTTCGGGATGCGCAACAGCGGGATGTGGATAAGCCGCACGTGATGTTTCCGCGCAATTCGGTGGATGCGTTGGCTGGGAACATAGGCCGCATAGTAAACGACAGTTTTGCGTTTGCAAAACCGGAAGAAGATTTCCAACCAACCATAAAGATTATCGGCTCCTCTTCTGTGCAGTCCCAACAGGGGAAGGATGACGCGGTCGTAGAACGTTTTCTGCGTCTCGTCTTTCAGCCAGTTCGGGCAATCCAGACTCACCAGTGATAAATCGCGGCGATGGTATGCGGCATAACACGGGTGCTCTTGCAGCACTTTCAATTCTGTCGCCTCACGCGAACAGCTTCCAACATGGTCAAACGAGGGGTCAATCCAACCCGCAGGCTTTCCACCTTGTAAAACCGCCGACCGCTCTGTCCTACTGGAGAAATCAATAATGGCGTTCGTGACCCGCAGTTGAGCGTTCGCCTGCTCACGCACATAAACGACTCCATCTTTCCAGTGGCGAATGGTGTCGCGCACATCCACACCGTCCCGCAATCCAGACTGAAACGGAAACGATTTGGATTCCTGCGAGTCCGGCAAACTCGCGTGTTCGAGGACATACCGTACAAATGCTTCGTAAGCGATTTCATCAGTGGGATAACCCGCCCATCCCAACTTTTCCCCTTCTTTGGCCTTGGAGATGTTCGCATACGGTTCACGCATCTTTTTGGCGGCGTCATCCTGTTGAACAACCCACATCTTGCCCGTGTCGCCCGGCGGCTTCCAGTACGGCTCGGCTTGTATCCATTTGCCCTCCAGCCGGTACCCTTGCACCTTGCCGTCACCCTCGTAAGTCAGTGGCGCGAGGTCACGGCTTTTGGCCGTGAGGTGTTCGTGCATGGCAATCTGGTACAAACGACCCGCGTAACGGTTTCCCATCGTTGCCGATGACGCAGTGAGCAACTCGCCCAAACCCGGTATCTCGCGCACTCCCGAATATGCCGCCAGATTCCGGGCGTAGAGGAGCATTTTGGCGACATCCACACTGGCGACCGGTGATTCCGGTAGCTCATCCTCTGCATCTGGCTTACGTCCCTCAATCTGCAGCGACACCTTGGCTTTCGACCGGCAGGCAGCCAATCCCAGCGACCGGAGGGCAGCCGCCTCGTCATACCGGTCGGGGGCTTTGGCATACCGCGCCAGTAAAAAGGGTATCCGTCCCGTCATTTTGGCTAATGCCGTTGGAGCCAACCGCACCCGGCGAATCACGCGACTCGGCACAATTTTGACCTGTGGACCGGTAAAGTCGCGATTCTGGAGTCGCCTCACAATGCGCGTCCAATGCGCCATGCCGCCCACCCAGATGACGCACCGGTGCTTCGCCATCAGTTCCGCCAGTCGCCCCGCCATGAACGCCTCACGTGCTACATCGCCGTCTGCGGCCGGTCCGGCCTGTTCCTCTAACGCATCGGTTACCTCCAAAAACAGCCGCCCAACACGCGGCGCAAACTCGCACGACGGCAGTGACACCCGCGACCGCTTAATTTCCCCGAAAAAGTCGAGGTCCACGCAGAACGTGGGAATCTTCCGCATCGTGGCTTGCCGGTAGGCTTCCATAATCGAATCACCGGGCACACACGGGAAAATCTCGTGTTCCGTTACCGAAGCGACCGGGGCCGGCCAACATGACACCAGCCAGTCCATTTCCGCTTTGAGCGCGTCAGCCAACTCCACTGCCACGGCATCCGGCTGGAACTTTTCCATGGCCGCACGGACCGCCTGTGCAAATACCGGCTGATAGTGGTGTGACGGCACCGCCACGAGGTTTTCGTATGTTTCGACGAGATTCAGCATGGCTCAACCACGTTATGGTCCTTCTCGATTTTGGTGGTCTTTGCCGCCTTGCGCTTCGCGTCAAACTCGGCAAGCGCCGCCAACGTCTCTGCCGTCGGCTCGCCCATCATCTCAAGGAACCACTCCGTTGCCGCCGCTCGTTCCTCGGATGTCATTGCCATCTGACTCGCGTACTTCCTCTTGAGTTCCTCTAGTTCTTTTCCTTCCAACATAATTCACGTCCTTTCTACGAAAACAACATCCGCTCAATCGTCTCCCCCCGTCTCGCCGTCCGGTTTCAGCAGGACTTGTTCCACGGCCCGTTTGAGGGGATTATCCAACCCGGTCTGGCGAAGCTTTTGGGCATACTGCGCGAGAGCGAGTTTATCCCGGACACTGTCGCGGCACTTGTTTGAAGCGCGTTTCTTGAGTTCAGTGAATACCTGCTTCAACAAGTCATCATCCACGCCCGGGCACTTCAAGCGCACAATTTGTTCCTGAATTGCCCAAGGAGGACTGACTACCTCAATCTTCGGTTTCAACCGGCTCTGAATGTAGCCCGGCAACTCGTACACGCTGGCATCATCATTCATCGTCACGCACAACCGGAAATCTTCATGCGCACGAATCTTGACCGCCGCCAACGCGCTCTCGACGTAACGTCGTTCGTCCAGCAACGGAGCCAACGACGCCCAGCTTCGTTCCGGCATCCGGTTCCCCTCGTCGAGAATGAGGATGCCGCCCCGTATCATCGCCGTCACCACGCTCGATGCGCGATATTCAATGTGCCGGTCACCGGTCAGTACCGGCGTGATGATTAGGTCTTCTGGCCGGCTGTCCATTGTGCATTGGAACAGGTAAACGTCGCGGCCCAACTTCCGCCCCACTGCACAGGCGAGGGTGGTTTTTCCGGTCCCAGGCTCCCCGATCAACCGTGGGTTCAACGGTGGCTCGACTTTGGACAGCCGCAGCCACGCTGCCTCCAACTGCCGCAGGTAATCACCATAATCGACCCATTCGGAAACGTGGTTGTCCGGCTCCCCCAATGTAAGTTCAACGCCCTGAATAATTACTTTTTCCATATTTCTTAATTTCCTTTCGATTTGTACGGCTCTGGACTCGCTCGGAACTGTTCCAGCACGTCCTTCATTGGCGGTAAAGGCTGTGCGCGGCTCCACTTCATTATCTTCCTCGCCCATACCGGGGCGGGAATGGGAAGCGCGACCCTTGTTTGGCGGACGATAATGTCAATCGGAACCGCGCCTTTCTTGGTCATGATGTAATTGGCCGGCTTGCAATCAAAGCACTCAACCCCATCCGATTCCCGCTTCCACGCAACCTCCACACGGACGTTTTTTGTGAACCTGAGACGCTGCATGTACTCGGCAATGTCCTCGTCCATTGGGTACGGCAGCACCTTGCTTCGGGCGACGGCAAACGGCTGCGATGTCACGACGCAGGGGAACTTCTGCGGTCCCAAAAACACGACCCCCGCGAACTGCATATCGTCATCGAAAACTCGATTGTACAGAGCCGTACGTTGAAAGTACTCGACAGGAGTGGCGCGGATGCGTTCGCCGTCCTGCCCGATTACCGTGAAGCCGTAAAACCCCGGTTTCGTCACCTTGACGACGTGTTGGTCCGAGCGACGGAAGAACACATCGTGTTCGGAACTGGGCTCATTGGTCTTGAAAAGCCCGTCCAGATAACTTGACGGCAGAATTTTGCCGAGTTCTTGGGCATACTGAACCAGTGCTTGCTTCTCCCGCTCGTTTTGGGCAGAACGGGATGCACACGGAATCCTGCCAACACGCTGTTCGATGACCTCCCAGAATTTCATTGTGTTACCTCCGGCTTGTTGGTTTTTGCTGGTCGCCCGGATTTTCATCTTGGCGAATTATCTCACAGGCACTCGGACAAATACCGTCCGACCCCCCATAATTTTCTCCGTGAACTTTGCCGAGTTCAGCCAGAGCCGCTGCCGCTCGGTCGGGACGGTTCGATTTGAGCCGCCCGTCCAACGTCTCCTCAAGGTCGAGCCGATGCGCTTCCTGTGCGATGTCGTAGGCGCGGAGTTGTTCATCGGTTTTGAGTTCCAGTTCCAGATACCGCCGCTTCGGGGAATAGGTCTCCAAGCCGTCCCGCAATTTGCCGGCACATGGCGCACATGCCCAAACCTTGCCGCCACCGGGCAGCATGAATCGGGAATCCGGTGTGCCGGGCACTTGGATTTGGCAGAGTTCGCAGAACCGGTACGGCCGCGACTCCAAGATTTCACGTGCATGTTGCGCCGCCTTGCCGACCATGAACCCCGTGGCCGTCCGGCCGGGGGACTTGAAGTTGCAGCCGATGCACACGAACTCCCTGTCGTCGCCGACCGTCACATGCGAGCAAATGGCTTCAATGAATCCGCTGAACGTCCGCACTTCCCCGCAAACCTGGCACACCTTGGCACCGCCAATGCCCACACCGGTCCCCAGACTGGTCCGCTTGGCAAGAATATGCTGGATGACCAGCTCCCACCGGTCGTTGTCCACTGTCATGCTTGTACCGCTCCCTTTCCAGCAATCAGGGCAAACAAAAACCGCGCCCATCAGGACGCGGTTGCGTGGAGTTTTTTGTTCGGCCGTGGCCTCATTCCAACGGGGTCTAATTCCCCGAGGAGAGCACCGCGTCCGCACATCGGTTAAAGCTACCGGCTTCAACCAAGCCACCGTGGGACTCCATCCCCGGTTGGCAGACCCGAAAACCTTCGAGTCATTCCTGATGCTAAAGACAGCATAGCCGATGGTGGCCCAAAAAGCAAGTTCACACTGATTTACTCCGGCTTTCCTTGAACGCAACCACGGGTTTCCTGCCGACCAGGTTTAACAACTCGTCCCACTTCTGCCGCAGTTCTGGACGCTGAAACGACATGCGCAGAACATCGGGGCATCCTGCCATGACTAAAAACACCTTTACAATTTTCCCATTGGTCAAAACATAATACGGAGTTTTAAGCCAATTGGCGTAAGAAGCCGCTTGGCCAATGTCATAGTCCGTGATGTCGTTCGCGGGATTCTTCGTTTCGACATCAATCAAGGCATGGTTCGGAACGTGGTTCTCACCATCGAAAAGTACCATGTCAGCTTTTTTGGAGCGTTCCTTTCTACCTGCGCGTATCGGGACTGTGTGCTGAAAAGCAAAATCCGAAAGCTGGTACCCAAGGTGCTCAAACAATTTGAAGGCGAAAAGACACTCCACATCAGCTTCGCTCGCGAAGATGCGTCGTTCGATTGTCGTAAACCATTCCTCCGGGAATGGTCGTATAGCACCTTGCGGACACTTGTTAGGCTCCGGGACTGCTGTTACCGGCGACGGTTGTACAAGGCTCAGAATTATCCAATCGTTCTTGTCCTCGGTACCGAATGTATGGTTGACGAGTTCGAGCATCGAATGCGGCCGCCGCAAATTGACAACTACATGCCGCTCCTGAAACCAGTCGTTCACCTGTTTAACACGCTGGGGGGTGCGTTTCTCGACCTTCAGCTTTTCCCAGAATGTACCGCTTTTCAGCCGCTGCTGATGCTTGGAGGTAGCAACAATTGACTGAAACATCTCCTCCAACGCCGCCATCGCTTCTGCCATTGATTCGCCATTGCTCATAGTCAGTCCTTTCGTTTTGATTCTTGCCAGCGTTTCATGCTTCTCATAGCGCGAGCGGCCAGTGCGGTGCGGCGAGAGGTGTTCAAGTGTGACCGCTTTGGTCCGAACTCGTTTGCACTGACGCCTTGGCGTCCCGTGTTGGTTTTCCGCTCCCAAGCACTTTCATCACGTATGTTTCCGTGTTGGCGTATTTTATCTCGACACTCTTTGGAATGGAGAACCGCTGCACTTGTTCGTAATACCAAGCCAAAGGATTGGACGTTCCACCGATTGCGGACACAAGGTTGGGCCACGGAATTGACCACAGCGAATGCTTACTCCCGTCCTTCATCGGCACATCGTAGCGCAGAAAATAATGGTCGAATGGCTGTTTGAACAAGTGCCACTTCAGCATTTCATGCACATCCTTATTGCATTGCGTTTCACTGATGTAATGTCCGAAATGTGGCGTCGCGATAACCCCCAGCCAGTCCGCAGCCTCGTACCATGCAGCCACGTCTCCGATGACTGGGCCAACGATTGACCGTTTAGTGCACACGAACTCTCCCACGCTAACAGCGCCCCGGAATGGCAACCCGGCCTTCAGTCCGTAAACCATCAGAAATCCCAACATTCGCTGCAGCGGAAAGAGAATATGCCGAGGAATCTTTCCCCTTTCCATCTCCCAAGAAACTACGACCGTGTCTCCAATAATCCTCAGATTGGGCTTGTACTTTTCGTAATGAATTTGGGCTTCCGGAACCTTCTCTCCTAGTTGCTTTAGGAATTGTTCCATGAAAATGGGCAGCGCCTTTTCGATCTCCGCCAGACTTTTCAATAAAGAATCTGCCACTTGGATTGACGCGCTCCTGACGCCCAAGACATCAATCATCGCCACTATTCCATACTTGGCCTTACGGCGCTTTCTCGATTTACTATTGCCGGTCATTGTGAATCCTCGACGGCGTTACACGCTACGCTCAGGCTGGACGTGGAGACTTTTACTGCGGCGTAGTTCTTGTCCAATGACGGCTGGAGCAGAATAAGTGCGGCTATGCGACGCGCCATCTGAGTCACGTAGAGTACTTCTTCGTTTTTTTTCAGCGGCCGTCCCAGCAGGGCGTGCTCGCGGTAACTGAGCCATTTCTTGATGACCTGATAACCACCGAGCGTATACTCCCAAACCGGAGTAGGGATGTTGCTCCAAAAGGCGAACTTGTTGAGATAGATGTCAGTGGTCGTTTTGCCGAATGGGGCATCCTGCGCTGCCGCTCGCTCGACTACGCTACCTTTACCGGGCATCGTCACGCCTTCTTTTCCAGCATGTCCCCAACTGGCGGTCACTTTAAAATCTGACTCTTCGTCAAGCTGGTGCCCAGGTTGCAGCGAGAACACACCGATGTTCTTGAGTTCAGGTCGCCCCAATGCGCTAACGGCTTCCGGTTGCTCAGTTTCGGTGTCTAGTAAAGCAGCCACCAGTCGCCCAAGTCCAGCAGATGAGCGTAACACTTGTGGCGAGTCCGGTAACGGCACACGGGGCCAATTCTGCCGCAAAGCGCCGCCATTTTCAGCGCGGTAGGCCGGCGCATGTAGGATTGCGAGGGAGTGAAAGAAAAGGTCTTCAGGTACAGCCTTCAATGCGGCAAGATATGCTGCCGCCTCATCGCTCACATTCGGCGTCGGCGTGCCTGATGGATTCTCCAGCGTTGCACCGTGGCACAAATAAAGAGGAAAGAAGTTTGACACACCGCTTCCGAAATTGTCGGCAAGCACACGCACGAAGAAGCCGCGGTCAAACGCTTCTTTTGTTTGGCGCTGTCGCGCTTCAAGCCACACGTTGCTGTTGCTAACGTGCGGAAAATAATCTTCGCGCTTGCGGTCGAGCAAGTTCGTTTCCGGTTCCCAATAAAGCCAGCGCACGTCGAAGGGCCGGTAACAGTAACGGACTAGAAACTCCGGCTTGAAGCCGCGTTTTACCAATTGTTCACGGGCTGGAGCGGCTTTGAATGTGCCGGTGTCGGCCATTGCTTGAGGAGAAAAGCTGCGCATTTCGTCATGGCTGACATTCGGGTTGAAGTAATCTTTCATACGTTTTTCGAGACGGTCGTAGTCAACATCCACGACCACATCGTCACGACTCGTTTTCACACCTGGGAAGGACACCGGAAACAGTTCAGGCAACAACCGCCACATCAAATACGACTCACCGGTAGCACATGGCTTGAATGGGAATCCGATTTCCAGAACCGGTTCGAGTGGCTTGTAGCCGTTGAGATTTATGAGCAGCGCGGCACGCCGTTCATCAGCGTGAGCTTGATTCATGTCCCGGTAGAGCAGCTTCGTACCGTACTTGCTACCCTTTACCATGAGACTGATTGCGGTTCCGATTTTGATTCCCGGCGCTTTACCGCTCATTGCAAAAACCGTTTCGCTGGACCTTCCGTCGGGTGCGTATTCTGAGATGATGCGGTCACCATGAAGATTATCAATCCAGATTCGGTCGAATACTTCGAGATAGCGTTCACGCATTCCGGTATGAGAAAGCCCGTCGAGCCAAGAATAGTTGGATATGAAACTGACGATGCCTTTGGCGGGTTGATTTATATCGACAATACGGCGTTCCGCCATGCGAAAGAAACGAACATATAGCTCATTTAGTCCCTGCCCTTGTGGTTTTGGTGCGCGTTTGGTCGTGCGATAGGCGTTCGATAAATCACTTTCTTCTTGCGTCGCCACGCCGGCAAAACCGTTGTAGGGCGGGTTGCCGATGATGACGATGATTTTGTCACGGGTCTTGATTCCATCCGCTGCGTCGTGCTCGTCTTTGAATTCTTTAAAGTTGAATGGAATCTGTTTGTTAGCACCCCAGCCGGTGAGTGCATTGGTGAGATAAACTCCCACGCGCTTGTTACCAATCGGAGCGTTGCAGGATTGCAGCAGCAAATTCAGTTGCATGTGAGCAACAGCAAACGGCGCGGGAAGTATCTCGAAGCCGAAAATACGTTTTGTTGCCGCATCCACAAGGTCGCTCGGCACAAGTGCCTCGGAAATTTCACCACGGCCGGCTTTATCTTTGAGCGTCCGGTGAATGGTCTCCAGTACTTCGACCAGATAGGCCGCAGTGCCGCAGCATGGGTCGAGCACGTAAACATCTGGGTTGGCCAAACCGTCAGCGATGTCGAGTCCTTCCTTGTCGCGAAGCACGGCATCCACGCGAGCGACCTGATATTTGACGATTTCACGGGGCGTGAACCAAACGCCCAGTTCCTTGCGCAATGCTGGGTCGTAGGCTTCAAGAAACGGCTCATAAAAATACTGCACGGCATCTTCTTCTTGGAACTTGCTGAAAAACGCGCCCCGATTCACGCGATTAAACACCAACCCGGTCCAGTCGAGCACTTCATTGAGCTTGAGTTCCTCCATTTGGCCCGGCTCCGCCATCAAGTAGAACAATTTTCGCAATGCGGCGACTCGCAGCTTGCCGGTCGAATCGTTCCATCGGAACTGGTCAACACGGCCCGGCTTTTCTCTGTGCCACAACACCCAGGCAGAAAACACGCCGTAAAAAAGTGTTTGTACCAAGCTGGAACGAAAAAAGTGTTCGCCCTTCGCACCTTTGAATTTAACACCGAGAGCTTTTTCTAATTCATCCCGAATGACTTTGAGGTCGTCTAAATCGGGTTGGGATTCGATGCGCAGCCGTGCTTCACGTGCGTAGGAAGCCAGAAATGAAGCCACCAGTGACGGGTCATCAATTTGTGCTCGCTGCAACATCACCCGTTTCAGATACTCGCTAAATCGCCCCCATAGCAGATCGGCGCTTTTCTCGGGCGTCTCACAGGCTTTCCAGAATGCTTCTTCACTGTCGGCAAGCTGAAACGGTTCAAGCATGATGGGTTCGTTGCTACCACGGTCGGAACCAACTTGGATGAACTGCCAGAAATTTGTGACCAAAACCTGCTTGTACCGTGCCCAATACTTCGACACTTGTTGACCTGACGCCGTCAGAACAGTGTTGTCGTCCGTAGGCTTGGCCTCGATGACACCGCGCTCTGGTACTGCCAAGGCAAGGTCTGAGTCATCGGGGTGTGACTTGCGTTCTGATGGTGTGTAGAGTCCCGCATCTGGTATTCCAGCACCAATGTTTCGAGGGTGCAGAACGCACTCGACCTTTGGTTTCAGCGTTTTGCCGATTTCATTCAGCAGATTAGCTAAATACTGATAATTCGAGGTCTCGCGAACGCCCCTGCCTCTATTGGCACGAAGGGTTTGCAGGTAATCAGATAGTGGATTTGTGCGTGACAAGGCGTCCTCGCTCGCGGCCAAGGACAACGGGAAAAAAGGGGCGCGGACTCAACGCACCCTGTCCCGAGGCACCGACAAGCGCCTGTCACAGAAAGTACGCCAAGCCGCGCCCGTGTGGGCGCGTGCTCGGGCGGATTCTGTGACGGGCTTTGAAAATTTGTCGGTTTTCGGGACAGCCCGTAGCCATAGCTACGCGAAATGAATTTTTAGTGGTGTTCGGTCAGTATTCGATATTTCTCCAATGCGGTGCAGTGTATCGGAAACCGATGCGGGAGGCAATCCTGCTGAAAATGGCTCAAACGATTTCGGCCACGGGTCAGGGCAGCCAGCCGCGCCAGTGTTTTTGGGTGAGGACGGGCACGGCGTGTTGGAGGCAAACGCGGATGGTGTGGCCGGTGCCGCCGCCAAGTGGGTCATCCGAGTTGACGAAGAAAATGCCCAGTGCGGCCGGGGCCAAACCGGCGTCCGCTGACCCCAGGACTTTCAGCGTGTCGCGGATTAGGTAGCTGGCCTGGGCGCTGGCGCGTGTCGGAACTCGGGTCTGCCGGTAATGCTGAATAATGCGCTCGTTGGCCGGCGTGGCGGCTGTCGTGGCTTCGGCCACACTGGCACCGGCCTGCGCTGTCAGTTGTTCAAGTGAAACGGTGTAGGCCAACGGCGGAATCCGTGACCGCCCCATCCGGGATTGCGGGATGACAAACTGCAATCGGCGCACATCCACCAACGCCACACCGTCCGCGAATGCGGTGTCGGTACCGGTGGCATTCCCCGTGCGGAATACAGCCTGCGGCAATTCCGTCGCCAGCAATCGGCCCAGAGCCACCAGCGATGGACGGTCCGCGTCCGGCAACTGCCGGGTGCCTTCGAGCAGAATCACAGGCGTCTCGCGGCTGGACAGGTAATCGCGAACACTGGCCAGTGTTTTCCAAGCGCGGCTCTCGTAACCGAGATTCTGGTTGGTTGCCTTTTTAATCGTCAACAGATTCACCAGCCTCGTACAACGCTTCCTCCAAATACTCGATGCGCCCCACGTGCACGTTCGTCATATCAGCGTACTGCATTCTGGCATCTACCTGATGCTCCGGCAAGGTCTTGTAGCGGCTCACATAATCCCGCACCTTGCTCAACACTTCAGCGCGATACTGTTGCCGGTCGAACATCCAGACTCGGCGTGGTTTCACGCCATGCGCTTTCCACAGCGTAATATCACCATCGCTAACCACAATCACTCGGGGGTGGATGGTGTCCAACTCTTCGCCAACCTCGTCGGTGAAGATGTACTGCCCATCATTCAGGAAAGTTGACCGGACCAAATGCCGCAGCGAAATCACCGGGGTCTTGACCGGTTGCCCATCCACCACCAGCCGAAGTACCCAGCCGTGGACATTACGTTTTGGTTCAAGCCGCACCGGGTCGCCATCTGGGTAGGCATCCCATGAGTATTCCCAACGTGTGTAATCGACCTGTTCAAAGCGCAACTCGAACCGGTTAATTTTGCCATGTAGCAGACGGCGGAAGTCGTTGACGGTTTTCCCGCGCAGCAGAACGGCTTGATATTCGGGGTTGGACTTGAGCAACCGTTCCGCCTCGTTCACACCGAAATACTTGAAAACGATACCGGGGCCAACATGCGTGATATTCACCCGCACCACGAGCGGTTCGGCCTGCAGTTCCCGCGCCGCGTCAAACAACACCAGCGGCATTGGTCCGGGGCCCTGCTCCTCAGCTTCCGACCG
>Ga0209083_1001006_pt1 | contig 35015 bp, 37 predicted proteins | sample AM7aDNAmetaG_FD_184132 | JGI IMG/M metagenome (GOLD analysis project Ga0209083, IMG submission 184132) | Freshwater microbial communities from Finland to study Microbial Dark Matter (Phase II) - AM7a DNA metaG (SPAdes) (version 3) | ecosystem: Environmental > Aquatic > Freshwater > Lake ... | reverse complement strand
TTCAACGTCCTTATTTCCCTAGCGGCGTGGATAGTCTTCACAGTTCTGGTCATCATCAAAATCTTTGCGTAAGGAGTCACAAATGACACAGGAACGCTGGAAAGACATCCGTTCTGAACTGGATGGGGCTCAGGAAGACATAGCGGCGGAAAGTGACTCTGAGGAGTGGCTTGAAGAGGACACTGACTTCATCCTGACAACTCTCTATGACGGAGAGCCTACCCAAGAAGAGCTTGAAGAGGTGTATGACTTTGTTGATGCCAGCATCTATGATGACTCCGGCGTTGCCCGTGAGTATGGGTGGGAAGACGAAGAAGAGGAAGAGGAAGAGGAAGAGGAGGCAAAGTAAATGGCTACCAAGAAGGCTAAGTGGAACAAGGGAAGTGGGTGGAATCAGGAGCGCTACAATCAGGAGAACGTCAAGAGTCTCAATATTGAAGGGGCCTCTGCGTTCCTTGACGCCGTCTATGAGAGCCGCACCATAGCATTCATAGACAACACACTGATGGGCAATCTGGTGGTCAAGCAGTATGAGGAAACTCAGGGATTGCCTATGACCCAGATTCTCTGTGAGACGGATGATGAGGAACACGCCCCAAGGCAGATGGTCATCCCCACTTCTATTCTTGACCGCCTTGATAGGGAGATTGTGAAGAACAACTTCTCCTCCACTGGGGCGTTCCTGAAGAATCTTCTCCCGGCCTACCAGAAGGAAACGGACAAGTTCCAGATTTCCTTCAAGATTCCGGATGTTGGGGATATCTGCTATGAGTTCTCCGCCTTTGGCAGCGTTGTCTGTCACCCAGTAACGGCGTAAGGGAGGCAAAGTAAATGCGTAAAGCCGTGATAGTGTTCATTCTGATGGCCGGCATCACGGCTGTCTTCGCGCAGAACTTCTCCGCTATGTCCAAAGAAGACGCCACCCAATGGGTTCACAGCCACATAAAATACGCCCACTACTACACGACCCTTGCTGAATCCCAAAAGCCGGATGTCACGCTAAGAACTCGCACCGCCAATTGTGGAGGGATGGCGCTGCTACTACTGGATATCTTAGATAAGTACAACATTTGCTCAGCGGAGATTATGCTGGTTTCTACGCCTAAGGGGAATCACGCCATTGTGTATACCTGTTTATTAGGAGAATACCTAGATCCAGTCACGGGTGATGTGTATGAGAAATTGCCAAGCGGATGGAGGAAATTGTGAGTCATAGACGTAAAGTGAAAATGTGGAAGAAGCGGATGGAAGGGAGGCACCTGACGTGGAGAGAGAGGGACTTTATTTGTAGTCTGCCAGAGTGGCAGTAAGAGCCAAAACCTGTCTGAAAGGACAGGTTTTTTTATAATTTACTAATTATATTATAAGTTGCAAGGAGTAATGATGCCCACTTTCAGTATAGGAATACCTTGCTATGGACACCCTGATCACATAGCAATGACATTAATGAGCGTAGCTATCCAAACCTATCGCGGGTTCAATGTGTGGATGCTTGATGATGGCTCACCTCACGGAGAACGCTATGAAGCATTAGCCAAACAATTCTCAGAGTTTATGCCAGAGCCTATTCATTATTTACGTTTCTCAAATGAAGGTATTGCTGTTCAGAGACAACGGATTCTTGATCACGTGGATGGTGATTACGTCATTATGATTGACGACGATGATATGGAGTATCATTGTGAGACGCTAATGACCTACAAGAAGAATATTGATGTACAAGCTCAACAAGGTAGAATACCGGATATTCTCCACGGCCAGTTCGTTGAAGCTCATTTATCTGGGGTCAGAAATCCTCATCAGCCACTTGAGGGCAGCTGGGTGCACGGAAAGGCATTCAGGATGAAGTTCATTAAAGATAATAAAATTGGATTTGATCCTAGGGTGAAATTGTGGGAAGATGGTTTCTTTGTAACTTGGGCCTCACGCCTAGCCCAATTTCAAATTGCTATTCCTGACATAATGTATTTCTGGACAGCTACAGCAAATTCAATTGTCAGAAGTCCAGAATATATTCTTCGCATGTTAAAGTACTACGCCTTAGCATTCTGGTTAAATTATCAGACTCTTGAGCCTTTGAAAGGAAGAGATAATGTTATAGATTTAATTATTAGCCAGCAGGTCATGTGTTACTTCTATACACAAGGCCTTGAAAGACGTTTCCCTGCTGATTCCCCTGAAATTGTAGAGACCTACAAAGTTCTCAAAGAATCCCTTGAAGGTAGTAAACTTATTGATTTAATTAATAAGGATGAGCGCTATTATAACGCATTCAAGCAAGTTCTACAAACCGGTAGAATGGGCGCTTATGCGCAAGACCCCTACATGATAGAAAGTGAATCATTTAATAGCTGGCTTAATAAACACTTTAATCTATCTATCAAACAACTAGAGAATGGCGCTATTCAAGGCGTCAGGGCTGAAGTCCTGACGGAGTCTATGTTCGCGGACCAAATAGGGAGAACAAATGCAATCAATAGTCTACAAAGCAACATTCATGTAAAGGAGAAATCAAATGACACTCTACCAAGCACTAAAACTAGTAATTGATGATGATGTAAAAATCTATCGCAGGGATTGGAATGGGGTTAGGCTGGGGCTGACTATGTATGTTGGCAAACAAATGCCTGATGCGCATTCAATGAATACAGATCCCTATCTTTTTTTAGTCACCGGCAAGCACAGAGTCCCGTGGTTGATTAGCCAAGGGGATGTATTCTCTGTGGGATGGGCTGTGGTTGAGTCCGGACAGAATCAAGGGCCTAGACTGGATGGTGGCGATGTGATGTGGAAGGATTGAGAGTAAAGAAAACCCCTCGTGATTGAGGGGTTTTTGTTTGCTTAAATTACGCTATCAAATGCCAGTTGGCGGATGATGCGGTTCCGTTAGCTATGTAAATAGTTCCATTGCCTGTATCTATGTAGATTTGACCAACAGCTGTAGGCGTTGTGCCCGGGGCTGCAGCTCCATTTAAGACGCCCAAGACAGGAGCGGCATTTACTTTAAGAGTGCCGGGGACATTTACGCTATGAGCAGCAGTTCCCAGCGTAATCATATTTGCGGTGCTTGATGCAGCAGCAAATCCTATTGCTACTGAGTTGGCAGCGGATGCGTTAGCGGTTTCTCCAATAGCAATTGAGTCTGCTCCTATTGCTTTGGAACTAGAGCCTATTGCTATTGCATCTTCTGCGTCAGCTAAAGAAGAAAGACCTATTGCTATTCCATTAACAGCAGAATTAGTATTTGCACTAGTGCCAAGTGCTATGCTATTTGCACTAACGGCCACAGTCAAGTAACCAATACCTACTGCTGCTGCTCCAGCTGAACTGCCCCACGGCCCAACATGTATTGCATTAGCACCTTGACTGCTTGCATTCATTCCAATTGCAATTGCACCAAGACCACTATTAGCATAGGCTCCGCTACCTATTGATACTGCATATGATGCTGCGCCACCATTGGCTTTGTATCCAATAGCTACAGAGTCTCTACCTGCCTTAGCTGTATATCCAATAAGAACAGCGTTTCCATAAGAAAGGTTACTATGTGCTGCAAGATTGCCTATCACAACTGAGTTAACGGATCCGACAGTATTGGCTCCTATTACTACAGAACCGGGGTCACCAGCTCCGGCTCCATTAGCGTTGGAACCATATCCAATTGCTATTGTACCCACCCCCGCCGTGCGCGCCGCAGATGCTCCTATTACAATTCCACCTATACCAGCTGCATTAGCCCCGGAGCCTATTGCTATACCGTTGATTGATCCTGCGTAGGCGGCATTACCAACGGCTATTGCGGAATCACCTATTGCCTGGGAAACTGTTCCTATCATTATGGAGTTGGGTGAGCTTGACGCAGGCGCAGCGCTTGTGCCTATTGCTATGTAGTTGCTTGATGTTGTAGATAGAATTGCAGAGCCTATACAAATAGCCTTTGTGCCAATGCCGCCGGGACCGGAAACTTGAACTCCAATAGCAATACTTTCTGACCCACCGCTTGAGGATGGACCAATAGCAATACCATTTACACTCCAAGCATTTGCTCCCCTGCCTATTGCAATTGTGCTAGTACCTATAGCTATACTGCTTACACCAATAGCTATACTGTTGATAGGCTGCTGATTGTTCCCCGTTCCGGCCTGGGCATACTTACCAATAACTATAGCACCGTTGGCAGAGGTATTGGCTACAGTAGAAGCACCAGCGCCAGTACCTATAACAATTGCATCAATTGCGTTTGTATTAGCAAGAGCCGCACCAACCACTACGCCAGAGCCTATTCCAATAGCGTTCGCAGCATTGGTAGCAGCAGCACTTGTTCCTAGAAGAACTTGAACTGAGTTAGCGTAGAACTTGGCTTGTGTAAAGGTTAAATCAGCAGAGCCACTCAACCCACCAGCAGCATTACCAACTCCAACATAGGTGTTTGTAAGTGAGGCCCCGGTTGCAGTAGCATCCAACATTCCATTCGCGGCTACGGTAAGACCGTTTCCTACTTTGACTCCACCTACTACTGAGGTTGTTGCTATTGGTAGGCTATATGGAGCGGCCGCATTCAACATTCCATTAGCGGCTACGGTAAGATTGTTTCCTACTATGATTCCGCCTAATGTTGAGACCGTTGCTATGGCGCCTGCACCATTTATGTTGACCCCGTTGACAAACAATTGGCCAGGAATCTCAACAGTATGAGTCGCAACCCCCAAAGCAATCCTCTCTGCTGCTGATGCTGCCGCGCCTCTTCCTATTGCAACGCTATTCGCATACCCCGCTCCCGCTAAAGGGCCTAATGCTACGCTCTCTGTGCCACTGGAATAAGCCCCGTGGCCAATTGAGACTGAACCAACTTGAGAGCCTGAGACTCCTGCATTTCGTCCAATAGAAATTGAGTTAGCATAAGATGATGTAGAAGTGTTACCTATGGCAATAGAATCATAGGCTAATGCCTTAGCCATAGAGCCCACTGCAATAGCGGCTTTCCCCGTCGCGTTAGCAATATAACCTATTGCAAGACAACCATTGGCTATGTCGGGGCCACTAGGTATGTTAGCTCCAGCAAGAGCAACACTAAGACCATTTGAGCGCAGTAAAGAACCATCGTAGGATAAGTTGGCTGTACCGGTCATTGCCCCACCAGCGTCGCCCACACCTATGTAGGTATTGGTTAGAGCACCACCACCACCAGTAGCACCATTGATGTTGACCCCGTTGACATATAGCGTGCCAGGAATAACGGTGTTAGTTCCGGTCCTGCCTATCACATAGGTATTTGCGACATTCACTGTGACCCCAAAACCCAGAGCCAGAGAATAATCAGCGCCTGTGTGGGCCTCAGCCGCTCCCCCTATCGCCATTGCTCCATTAGCATTAACTTGAACTAAAGCGGTGCCGCCAAGGGTGAGAGAACCAGTAGCCAACGCCTTCCCCCAAATAGCCATAGAGCCCGCCCCGTTTGCTTCTGCGGCTGAACCGAGAGCAATTCCACCACCACTAGCGAGCGCCTCTGAACCAATTGCAACTCCGGCTGTGGCAGTAGCACCATTACCGATTGCAACTCCAGTGCCTGCTTTGGCGCTCAAGCCGATAGCAATGGCCCCGTTGCCAGTTGCGTTGGATATAGCCCCCAATACAATAGCATCTATTCCTGAGGCTATAGAGTTGATACCTATGGAAATGCTGTTAGTGCCGACGGCTGAGGAACCTTGTATCATTGCTAAAGAGTTCGCCCCTGATGCATTCGTTGGACATAAAGGACCACCCAAAGCGTTAGTAGTTCCTATTGCTATTGCTCCTGGGCCCGATGCGTTTGAACTTATTCCAACAGAAATAGAAGGGCCCCCCGCTGCCGAAGCACCAGCGCCTATTGAGATTCCACCAAATCCAGTTGTTTGAGCAATCTGGCCAATCGCAATAGACTCACCCACATTAGAGAACGCATTTGTTCCTATGACGACATTATTTGTTGCAATAGCATTAGGCGACTGAGCATTCAAACCGATGACAACAGAGTTAATTGAGTTGCTGATGGAGTTGACACCCATCACTAGTGCATTTGCTGTAGTAGTAGCCTGCGCTCCGGCTAATCGTAATACCGATCCTGTAGATGCAAGGGTAGCACCATCAAAGGTAAGAGCAGTTGATCCACTCAACCCACCAGCAGCATTACCAACGCCAACATACGTATTTGTAAGTGAGGCTCCGGTTGCAGTGGCATCCAACATTCCATTCACGGCTACGGTAAGTCCATTTCCTGCAATCACACCGCCCTTGACCAGGTTGGTAGCAGTAGGAAGACTATACGGGGTTGGATTGGGGTTATCGTAATTCAATACATTGGCAGTCATATTGAGTGTAGTGCCAACTTTAATTCCACCTAAGACCAAGTTTGTAGCAGTAGGAAGACTATACGGGGCGCCAGCATCAACCATTCCATTAGCGGCTACGGTAAGATTATTACCTACTATGATTCCGCCCTTGACCAGGTTGGTAGCAGTAGGAAGACTATACGGAGTGGGGTTTGGGTTATCATAATTGAGAACGTTGGCGGTCATGTTAAGCGTAGTGCCAACTTTGATTCCACCTAAGACCAAGTTTGTAGCAGTAGGAAGACTATAGGGAGGATTAGCATCAACCATTCCATTAACAGCAACAGTAAGATTATTTCCTACTATGACGCCACCTTTAATGACATTAGTTGCAGTAGGAAGACTATACGGAGTTGGGTTTGGGTTATCATAATTCAATACATTGGCTGTGCTATTCAGCGTAGTGCCAATCTTAATTCCACCCAAGACCAAGTTTGTCGCGGCAGGGAGTGAATACGGGGTTGGATTGGGATTATCGTAATTCAATACATTGGCAGTCATATTTAGCGTAGTGCCGACTTTAATTCCACCAAGAATCAAATTGGTTGCTACCGGAAGAGTGCTTGCGTTAATGAATGAATTTGGATTGGTTGCGCTATACGGAGTATAGGTCAGAGCATTGCTGACATCCAAAGCGGACATCACCACTTCACCAGTCCGCCCGAATACAGAAGTCACAGATTCTACGGCGTCTACTTTACCCCAGACAGAGCCATCAAAGATAGCCCAATCGCCCACGGTCCAAACATTAATACCATCAAGGTTGGTGGTTCCAGGGACACTGACAATATAGTAATGACCTTTTGTTCCTGTGCTTGATACCAGTGGAGGAATATTGGTAGCGGCATTCCAGGTGCCTTGATAGATTAGCGCGCCTAAGATAGAAGCCGGTATCTGTGAGATGGTAAGTTGTCCGTTGATACCCAGTGTTGCTATGCCGTTTGCATTAGCAAGCAGTATAGGATCAAGCGGGCTAAACCCTAATGCGGTATTGATTCCGGCGCTATTAAGAACATACGGAGTTGGGTTAGGGTTGTCATAGTTAAGAACATTGGCAGTCATATTGAGTGTAGTGCCTACTTTAATCCCACCCAAAATCAGGTTGGTAGCAGCGGGTAGGCTATAAGGAGTAGGCGCATTAGCCGTGACCAATCCATTGACTGCTACTGCAAGTCCATCTCCTACTATGATTCCGCCCAATGCAAGATTAGTTGCTATGGGTAGTGAATAGGGGGTTGGATTTGGGTTGTCATAGTTGAGCACATTGGCAGTCATATTCAGTGTAGTGCCGACTTTGACTCCACCAAGAATCAGGTTGGTTGCTACAGGAAGAGAGTACGGAGTAGGGTTAGGATTAGAATAATCCATAACGCCTGTAGTAGCGTTGACAGAAATGTTTGCACCGGATTTCACTCCTCCCAGAGTTGTGTTGTTTGCTATGGGTAATGCATAGGGAGTAGGATTGGGGTTGTCATAGTTTAATACATTCGCTGTCATATTCAGCGTAGTTCCTACCTTGATTCCACCCAAAATCAGGTTGGTAGCAGCGGGCAGGCTATACGGAGTAGGCGCATTCGCAGTAACCAATCCATTGACTGCTACTGCTAAGCCATCACCTACTATAATTCCACCTAAGACAGCGTTGGTCGCGGCGGGGAGAACATAACTATTCTGAGCATCCAACACGCCTGTTGTGCTATTGATGGCGAGGTTATTTCCTACTTTGAATCCACCGAGGATACTATTGGAAGCAATAGGAAGCGCGTAGGTATTTGCACCAGTAATGACGCCATTTGTTATGGTGATTGTTGTACCGTCAACCTTGACACCACCAAGAATCAGTGTAGTTGCTGTGGGAAGAACATACGGAGTTGGATTAGGATTATTGTAATTGAGCAAGCCATTAGCAGCGACTGTGAGTGTAGCCCCTACTATGATACCACCAAGCGTAGTTGTGGTTGCGGGGTAGAGGGCGGCATTAGATGACAAGACACCAGTTGTTGGATCTATCAGCAATCCACTGCCAATCTTCACACCGCCAAGTATTACACTGGTTGCTATGGGGAGAACATATCCGGTTTGCCCTGCTACGGCCTGAGTTGCGTTATCTTGATTCGGGCCGACCTTAGATTCAATTCGTTTAGGCACTTGATTTTCTCCTTAACTATTATTCCACATTATATAAACCGCTCCGGCGCCACCAGATGTATATATAAACATATACACATTATCGCCGCCTTGACCACACCCACCACCACCATAACCAGGGCCTGCGCTTGGGCCTTGACCATTGCCAATTGCACTTGCGCCACCACCACCTGCTCCGGTTGTTATTATAAACCAAGGTGAGCCTGAGTTGCTTCCGGGTATCCCTGGCCCCCCGGTTCCACCTGCCAAATGCTGTATACTTACACTTGTCCAATCTACATAAAAATCAGAGGCGGCAACATTCCCCCCTGGATCTCCTGTTGCCGTTGTTGTTTTTCCTGCACCGCCCGCAGCGCCGTTGACAATCCCTCTTGACGAGTATCCACCGGCGGATGCGGAACTGCCGGCCGGTATACCGCCGGTATATGCCACGGCAGCACCTACCGTTGTGTTGGTAGACGCTGTATTATTTACGGCTGTGCAGCCGACTGAATATGCAAGGCCATTAATATTAAGTCCGGAAATAGCAATTGTTCCACCGCCACCACCACCACAACCACCTAAGCCGCCCGAGAGTCCCACGCCGTGCCAACCAGAGCCGCCTGACCCCACAAGAATTAAGTTATATAATCCAGAAGAGCCGTAATTGGCTGAGTAGAACACTCCTGTTACACTTGGCATCACGCCTATGTAATCAGGAGGACCTCCAACAATGGAGTCATTCTCTACCCCGTATATAATCTGAGTAGTGCCGCCGCTTGCAGCACCTATTGGGCGGTATTGTTTATGTGCAAACTTAGAATTAAGTTGGACAGCCCCACCATCAAAGTATTGTCCGCCGGCGAAGGCATCACCATCTGCACTAGAAAGATTAGATGATGCTTTTCTAAGATAACTACCGCCCATATCTACCGTGGCGTATTGATAATTGACGGTGCCCGGCCCATAAGCACCAGTAGGCTTTGCTCTCAGATTACCTCTGAGTTCACTACCACTTACGAGAAAATAACCGCTAGGTGCTGGCATAGTTTAGATCCCCTGTGATAAGAAGTATGCGCTTACTAAATCTTCAAGAGTGCTATCATCCAATATGTCTTGCGCTGTTGGCTCGTTATTAGCCTTCACCCAAGTATAAATTGCTGCTAATGCGGCATCAATATTTGTTGGATCTGCTACTCCCATATCATCCGCTGTATGAGTTTCAATAGCAAATACCAAGCCCACTTGTATATTCTTGATATTCTGTACCGCGGCCCATCTTGTGTCTGACCATTCAGATGGTTTTTCACTGAGCGACACAAAGTAGGCTAATACCTTTGCTAAATTGCGCGTGTCTCGGTTAAGGTAATAAAATGTCTTAAAACCCCAACTAGCATCTCCTGGCAGGTAAGCCACAGAGTCTTTTGGAATCATCACATACACATTATTGATATTGATTGTGGGAGACATAGGAAGGCGATTGCTTGTGACCTGTAAAGCCATAGTCTATTTCCTTTCCAGGGTTTCAATCCTGGCAGTGAGTTCCTGAATTGATTTATAGGCGATTGCCAATGAAGCGTATAAATCTATTGCGTGACCATCCGCGTGCACTATACAACTCGGTGAGTCTTCGGTCATAAATCCAAGATGGATGTATTTCATCTCATCTGATTTCAGAGAATAACTATACACCGGCGTAGCATTCACTACGGTAGTGGCATCCAATTTTAGCGGAGTGATGTTCTCTTTAATTGCCCTAGTGGAAGACACATTGAACGCACCGGCTGTGATTGTTCCTGAGCAGCCCAATGATGTCAGTCCGCTAAGTGAGCCCCCGGTGACATTGACTCCCCCATTGAATGTTGCTGTGTCACTGAAAATTGAAGTGCCGCTGAAAGTGACTGCACCTGATGTGCCGGTAATAGGCATATACCAAGAGCCGTGTTGTCCATCAAGTTTATCCGCATCAAGCCCTGAGCCTGTTCCCATATTAGAGTCAGTCCAGATCAATGTCGCATTGAGCGGCAGTTGAACTCCTATTGGCAGTCCCGCGTGCTCACTTGCTAATGATCCGGCCTGAACGCCAGTTCTTCCACCAGCAGCAACGGCCGTATTAAAATTTTCTACATTGCTCAGATTGCCCGCGTCAATTGCGGGAAGCGAATCATTTTGCCAGGCAGTAGGCACATAAGTCATAGCAGTCTCCTTATAAAGTGCTTAACAAAGCGTATAGTGAAGCCAAATAACTTGGCGTGCTGTCCCAAGGATTAGGTAGATTATCACTCGTAACATAAATCCATCCGAAAAACTTAGCAAGTTGAGTAGCCGCGGTTCCATCTAAGGTGGGCTGATTGTAAACTAAGGCTCCGCGCTTATACAATGAGTACGCTACTGCGCCGTTATCCCAATCTTCCTTTTCTTGGACCAGTGTTGGATAAGAACTTGTCTCCCAACCAATAATAATATCCGCCACATCCGCTTCTTGGTATTGCCCCACAAACGGACTACCGGGATTGCATACCGTGTACTTAAATCCCAATGATTTTATGTAAGAATTGAGATTTTGGAAGTAAAGAATGGCTGCTGGATCGTTGGCATAGGTCATTTCATCCACAAAAATACCGTCTATGGCTGGATACATCTGATACCAAATGAGAACATCTTCTTCCACATCTGCTAATGGCCGCGCGGTATAAGATGCGTGGACATACCCTATAACTTTTCCTCCCGCGCCGTGTAGCCTATCAATAGCAACTCGGTAATTACCATCTGGGCCTATTGAAGGATCTCCGGCACCATTGCTTGGATTAAGAATTATCATAGTAGGTACACGCTTATAGGTTTTCATTGCGTCTATTACGGCGTTATAAGTAGCGTTGGTGAATACATTAGAAGGATATACATACAGAGGCATAATAATTCCTGTTGCTTGCACTACATTTGCGCTATATGTCACGGGTGACTGCACAGAAATTGTTCCATCTGATGCAAGAAGTATGTTGGCTCCTACTTTCACTATACCCGGTATTACTGATGTTGCCAAAGGAGGAGACTGATTACTCTGCTCATAGACTTGATTGATCTTTAAGAGTAGATCATTCAGGCATACCTGTGCTTCCGTTATATCAAATGTCTTAGACACAGGAAGCGTTGTAGCAGAATATCTCATATACTACCTTTGTTTATATAGTTATAGCCACAAGTAAATTCTATACTTGGCCCCAACCGCCATCTGTCTTAGAGAGAACAGATGAAGTCCCGCTATTCTGCATAGGTGCTGGCGGGTTTTTAAGTTGTTGAGGAGGGGCCATAGGAGCCGGGATAGGAGGGCCGGCAGGCATAGGCGCCATAGGTGGAAGATTGGGATTGTAAATCCTTTGTGCTTCTGCTGAGGATGCTACCCCAATAGGATCTTGACCCATAGTCCTGACGAATGGCAATGGCTTTTGTGCAATGCCAGGAGCGACAGGTTTGGGATCTTGTGGTTTCTTTGGCGTATCAAACTCAGCCAATTTCAGAAAGGTATCTTTCACTGCACCCATTAATTGCTCCTTAATCCATTAAGCCTAAGTTTTGTAATTGTGCTTGCCCTAAACCATAGGATGTCGCCATCATTTTATACAACTCTTGATTTTTCTTCTCTGCTGAAATTGGCAGTTTCATTATGCTATCCACATCTGCTTTGACTTTGCTTAGGATCTGCTTAGAGGGTAGTTTATCAGGGCCGGAAACTTGTGCTGCTATGATGTCAATGAGATTGTTGTAACCTTTTTGTTTAATCCTACGAGTAGGATCAAAGGTATCTCCACCTATCCCCGCCAGAAGCCCCTGTGTGCCTTTCCAAGTATCATAAGCCTTAGAAGGATTTATTTCTCCCATTTGCAATGCTGTATTATAATCTTTCAAATAGGCTTTCTGATCTGCGGCATTGCTGAATAAGATTTTAGAGACTTTCAGAGGATTGAAATTGTCTGTTCCTGATGCGAGTTTCTGTTTGAACTCATCATAAGTATAAGCAGAAGCGATGTTGTCATTAGACCCGTAAATGGTTTGTAATCTTTTTTCAAGCGCTGATTGATACTTTTTATTGGTAGTCCAGACAGCCTCTTGTTTTACCGGCTCAGGAGTAGCGGCCTCTTGGGCTTGGACTTGACTTGCCTGAGGAGTAGTAGAAACAGGTTCAGATCCGGCAGGAGCAGGGGGACCTATTGCTGTTGTTGGAGTAGTTGCTGGTGTAGTTGAAGTTGGAGTAGTTGCTGGTGTAGTTGAAGGCACATTCATATCTGTTCTCCCTGCTGTAAGATTCTTGAAGAATTCCCCTGCGCCGGGGTTAGCAGCATTGTCCACAGAATCCCTTTCAATGACTCGCTGAGCCGCCTCAGGTGAGACATTAGGAATACCCCCGCCTGCGGCCGGAACCATTGATGCATAGCGATCTATAAAGGATTGCGGACTGGCAAATACCTTTTTAAGTGCTGGTTGTACTTTCTCCATGAAGGCTTGGATCTTAGGGTTTTCCATAGCCTGATAAATCAATTTAGAAAGATCCCCTGCAGCCATAGAGAACGCACCCGTAGCCGCTTTACCTGCTATAGTGCCTGCAACAGTAGACCCAGCCAATATGGCAGCCGCTGGCAGCCAAGTGCTTTGGTCATTAGGATCAAATTCCGCTGCGGCTCCACCAACACCTCCGGTTGCACCAACACCAAGCCCCATCATTTTACCTATTTCAGTCCTTGCTGCCGTGGGAGATCCTGCTTCCAATTTACCAATAGTAGCCATATTTCTGGCCTGCGCATAACGAAGACCTTGTAGATCGTGCCAATCCTGTTTCATTTGTTGCCAGCTGGGATCTATCTCACCAATTTTTCTACCCAATACCTCATCAATAGCGTGCGCCGCATTTGCTTGATTTTCAATGTTAAGGGAGGGCCCTGGCTGCATTGTGCGTTGTATAGCATTCCTAAGAACGGCGCGTTGAGCGGGTAGGTCAGGCGCGTTGTCTATATTTGCCATAAGAGATGAATACATTTTTTCACCTCCCGTACCAGCCTTTAGAGCCAATACCTCAGGCAGTGCCTCAATTTCCGATCTGATTGCTGGGGCTGTTGCGGATACTCCTGCTTCCTCAGCGGCGGGCATTAAAGCCTGCCATCTATCTCTCACACTATCCAACAGAGATTGGATTTCATCTGAGTTCCTCGGCATTTTTCCGTCATTTGCTTTTGCTTGCCTGAGAAGAAAATCAACAATACCCTTCTTAGTATCCTCTGCATTGCTACCCATAGACCCTATTTTAGCAGATCCGGATAAACCGCCACCAGCGGTCTGCCTAATATCTTTAAGTCTGATACCAAGGCTACTTAATATGTTATCTATTTGTTTCTTTGACAAAGGATCCGCATAATCTATTCCATCAATATTGGCTCCTATAGTACTTGTGGCGGCCTTGCCTGATTCTATTGGGGTATACTTAAATGACGCATTTCCAAACCCTGTTGATCTTGCCAAAGCACCCCCAAGTTTCTGAACTACGGGAATAGCCCCACCAGCGACTGTGCCTAAGCCTACGCCAGCAGCCGCTTCTCCTGGTGTAACCGTCCCACCTATTACAGGAACTATGTTTTGTTCTGCGGCTAAGCCGGCGCCTTGACCTGCGCCTTTGAGAATCTTTGTTCCTAAGGTATCACCAAGTTTAGCACCGCCTGTTGCTAAGAAATCACCGGCTTTACCTAATGCTCCACCAATAGTTTTAAGCCCAGCTCCTTCTGCTAAACTACCAGCACCTCTAAGCAATCCACCTGATACCATACCAGCACCTTTTGCTTCTGTTGCTCCGGTACCTAAGCCAAGCGCAAGACCTGCCCCAGTACCAAGAGAAGTAGCGCCAGGATTAGCAGCCCGAATATCTTGTAAGTTTTTATAAGCATCGCTATGGAATGTTTTCAAAAATACATCAGGTATTCCATAAAACATAGTATTCAAACCTGCGCTACCACCAGCCAGAAGTTTAGCAGGCAAAGCGCGCGCACGGGCTTTCATACCTTCCCAGTAATTGGGATCTCTCATTGCGGCATCATTCGCGGCAGTCTTAGTTGCGGTATCACCGCTGACTACTGCTGTGGCTGCTGCTAACTCTTCCGGTGTCATTGTTGAAGCCATACTTTATCCTTTTATTGGAAGTAGCTGGTTATGTCAGCATCACCAACTCTTTTTTGGCGTTCTGCTATCCTGGCATTTTGAAGATCCACCATAGCCTTAGAAGTCTCTGCCTGTATTCTTGCAACCTTCTCTGTCATTGATAAACTCTCATCGTGCATAATCTTTTCTGCTTTCTGAGCGGTAAGAGCCTTTGCATCTTCCCAGTCTTGTTTCTTACCTTCCTGAGTTGACTGCCATTCTTGTTGCTTAGATGTCTGACCCTTCTCAAAGTCCTCTCTGGCTTTATTCTGCTCAGCCAAGAAGTCCTGTTGTGACTTCTGACTGGCGGCTTGATTAGTTGCAGTAAGTTTAGCACCAGACTCTTGAAGTTTACCCGCATACTCGGCCTCCATTTTCCTGGCAGCCTCAGCAGTAGCCGCACTTGTTTGTGTCTGTAAGCGCGTAGCACTTGTATTACCTGATCTTCCATAAGAAAATGCTTGTAGAATATCTAACAAAGGAACACCATATTTGACTGCCAGATCTTTCATATTCTTGCCGAAGTCACTGGGACTCTTAGGCTTTTCTGCTATTTTGACATCCTCTGGGCTTATGGAAGGAGCATCTGAACCAGGATTCTCTGAGGACCCACTATGAGGCTCTGGAGGTGTTGGCAGTATTGCTTCGCCCGCACCTACATCACCCTCAACTTGTCCGGCAGTTGGAACAGCAGCACCTTGACCCACATCACCTTCTAATTGACCTGCCTCAGGCGCTATGACATCCGGTTGAGGAATTACAGGAGCAGGAGCAGGAGCAGGTTTAGCAATCAAGGGAGAGGGAGGAGGAACTGTGCCGTCTGGATTTGTTCCCATACCAATAGGAACCTTAGGAGCACTTGCAGGAATTGCCGGCGCTAATACATTGCTTCCCGGTGCTAAATCACTATGGGCTGTGTAAGCGGGAGCAAGGATGTTGCTACCTGGTGCTAAACTTGATGTGGTAGGATAAGGAGAAGGTTTTGCTACTGCGGGCTTAGCGCCGGAGAATTCCGTCCATCCCTTAGGGTTCAAGGCCTTCAACTTCTCATCATCCAGTGCGTCTATCTTAGAAGGATCCGCAGCAGGGTTAGCCTTCTTCAAGTATTCCTTGAAGGGAGACACTACCGGTGCTTTGATAGCATCTAATAGAGGTGATGGCTTTGGCGGAGAAACAACAGCAGCAGCAGGAGCAGCCACAGCAGGAATAATTGGGTCTGCCGGCTTAGGAACCAATGCGGCCACTCCCGCTTCGGTAGGTGTGACTGCCGCCACTGGCTTTGGCTTAGCATCCTTTGCTTCTTGAAGCAATCCCGTAGTTTTGACCGCAGGATCTCCTTCAACCAATTGATCAGCAATTGCTTTGTCCGCTATGGCTTGTAGTGCTTTAGATTTAGGTGCCATTATTTACTTCCTTTGCACGCTGCTCTGCGGGCTTCACTCCAAGGCTTTCCCTTATGAGAAAGGGAAAGGTTTGCCTTGTGAGCCTCTGATTGCGGGCCCTTCTTCTTTCCTTTCAGGGCTTCACTACGCTTCCTATTAGATCCCTCTGTCTCAGGAACTCCAATGTGTACGGAGGCACAAGCCTTCTTTGATTCTTCTGTATGATGCTTACCATAGAAGCCGTTCTTCTCACCAAAATTTCTTTCTGACATCATCTTCTTCCACTCCTCAGTGTGTGGGCGGCGCTTCTTGCCTTTAAGAGAAGCAGAAATGTTTGCATTCCACTCCGCTGAATGGGGCATGCCCCCACGGTGTATCTTTATGTGCTCTGCGGGAGTTACACAAACCAAATTATCCAAGGAGTTGTTCAATTTATTCCAGTCCCAATGATGAATAAGATACCCTGTTGGTACTGGGCCGTTGGTAGAAGTCCACACCATTATGTGTACATACTCCTTACCCAAACGAGCATACCCGTTGGCATCTACTGTCTGATTTGTTGTGGCGCTATGCATCTTTCTTACCCCTTCTTATATCTCGGACCTCTCCGGCTAATTCTAATATAAGATTGAGCAATGCGGGATTTAGAGCGGCAGAATCAATCTGCTTTCCTTGAGGAGTGTCTACCACGGTGCTGGCTAATGGAGTCTTCTCTAAGTCCTGCGCTATCACACCGGTATGTTCTGGTTCTGGATTCTCCCCGCTTGATTCTCTATATTTGAAATCCACAGGCCTAATTTTCCGAAGCAACTCATCAAGATTCCCCTTTGAGGAAGTAATATTCTTTTTTTGATTTTCATCCGACATAATCAAACTACCCGCAGCACCAGCGGCTTGTCCTATACCAGACATAACACCAGCATTAGAAGCGGCAGCGGCAGCAGCCTGTGCCTGTGCGTTCTGTGCTGCTTGACCTGTTGCAGCCAATCCTAATGTTCCACCAGCATTCGCATTAGTCCCTGCTTGGCCAGAAGCATTCAATCCTAATGTCCCGCCAGTAGCAGCATTCTGACTTGTCTGTGCTCCTGCCTGTAGACCTAAAGAACCTGCTTGACCAGCAAGACTGCCCTGTGCACCAACACCGCCATACTGATTAGCAGCAGCCTGATTGGCTTGGCCCGCAGCCGCATTGCCTTGATTAGCAAACTGAGATGTATTTTGTCCATACTGATTCATTCCTGTGTTGACACCGCTTGTGTAAGCACTACCGTAAGCATTGCCTCCGGCAGCACCACCAGCCAATGCAGCCATACCTTTGTTCAGCCCCGAAGTCCGTGCTGCTTGAACACCTGCGGCCGCTGCACCACTTGCTGCTTGCTCCCCTTGCCGTGCCGCTAAGCCCTGTGATGCTCTCTGAGCGTTGGCTTGCATCTCAGCAGCATTAGAGCCCATAGAAGCATTAGCACCACCAGTCATCTTGGCTTGTTGCTGTGCTGCTATGTTCTGTGCTACCAACTGATTGGCGTTGAGTCCACCAAGATTGGCTGATGCCGCACCTAACTGACCTTGCGCTTGCGCTGCTTGGTTCTGTGTATACTGCGTTCCTGTTGCCAAGTTGCCCTGAGCAGTTGCAGCCTCAGCACCAGCCTTTGCAGTTGCAGCAGTAAGCCCAGATTGAGCAGCAGCAGCCTCAGCCGCAGCCTGTTTAGCAGCAGCATCCGCTTTTGCGTTAGCCGCATCCACATTCGCACCCGAGAAGGCATCCGATATACTACCCAAGAATCCGCCACCCATATTATCTCTCCTTTAATTAAGATCGCCGCATCAACGGCTTCTTCTGGCCCCAACAACGGCCTCATCTGCTGCTTGATATGAAACTACTATACTTTGAATCTGAATTTTTTCTGCTGTGTCTATACTGAACGAAGACCTGATTGCTGCTGGATACTTAGGTTTGAATGACTGGCGCGAGTAACCGCCCTCCGTGTAATCTTGCGGATTGATATTTATGTATCTCTGATCAGTCTTAGTGCCACCATCGCTGTCCTGAACATAGTTATTGAAAATCAGCGAAGCCTTAGTTCTATCCGGATTATAGATGGTCACTACCCATTCCGGAATTATACATCTGAGATTATTTTCTAATCCAAAGAACGCCGTTTGCAAATGCATAGGCACCAAATTATATGCTGTGTTGGCTGGCACCGGCACTATGGTAGGATCAGTATAGGAATACTGCCAACTATAACTATTATTGGTGATGATAAGGCCTTTGGCAGTCTCATATAAAAAGATAGTGCCCAACTGATTGCTCTTCTTATTATTGAGACTGATCACGCCATCTCTGACCCATATGAAGGTGTTCGCGGTGTTCAATAGAAGGCTATTCTCTCTAATAGACCAAATACCATTCAGTATATTCTCTAAACTGTTCATCCGTTTAGCCTTATCAAGCACGGATCCACCAGTAAAAGTGTATAAACTATTGTCAAAGGTGGATAGGAAATAGATGGTAGTGGGTGATGAGGCTATGTATTTAGCCCCGTTAGAAGGACAGAATGTAGTCTTCCCTTGGTAGTTATTATTGAATAGATCTACCTTATAGATAGCCACATCATCCTGTAAGTATTGTTGACCTTGTAATCTAAATGCCGCGTAGATGCCGGGGATGTCATTGCCTAAGGTATATCCATCATAGCCAATTGAAGTCCCAGCAACAACCGCGCTACCAACAGAAACTGGATTGGTTGTATTATAAAATACGGTTGAATCAAAAGTTGAGGCTACATTCAAATTGTAAGTATCTCCCAACGCTAAGGGAATTACTACATTCTGAATATATAGCGTATCTGTCTTCTGTGGATCTGTCAGTTCTGCGCCAGTAGCCGTGGTGCTGAAAGAGTATATTGGTGTGCCTGAGGGATTAGTTGTAGGCGCTATGTAGGTATCTATTTGAAATGACTGCAAGCCATCAACCCTATACCCAATCACTTCCATATTCAGCAGCGTCGGTGATGTTATGTCTACAAGTTTCTCACCACCATCAATACCATTTGAGTATTTGCCTGAGTATGATGAGACCAAGCGTGTCTTTACCACTGATAATGCGCCTGTTGAATTGAAACCCATCCGCCCATTGTAATCACAACTGCCAATCAGCAATGTTTTAGAGGGCAAGTCTACAATATTGGTAGGGGAGATGGTATTTATCTTGAAGGCGCTGCTGCTAATCTGTTGTATCTGTGGAATTGTAGACTCAGTATAGACATCTACCACAATAATGTAATAATTATTTCCATATTTGTAAATAATTGTATTATCATACGCTATAAGCGGCGTGTAAGTATCGTCAAATGAGCCTAATTCTGTGAGCATCACGCCTAAATGATCAGAAGGAAAGTTATCATATAGCGCAACAGACAGATAGGATTGCACTCCATTTACCCAGCACACACGGAATTCAAAGGGGACTGATGGAGCGAGCGTGTAAATGTTAGTGAATTTCCCATAGTAATTATACAAAGTATTGGTATTCTGAGTTTCTCTAAAATTATACTGAATAGAACTATTATAATCGTAGGCCGGACTATTGAAATTGTAATAGTTTCCAGCAGGACCTTCCTGAGTATACTCCGAATACCCATAGCCTGTATTGTAAACAAGCGGCTGAGCATAGCCCGCGACGGATCCATTAGTGGTTCCTACCCATTGGACCGTGGCTATGAAGTTAACAAAGTTATAGTATCCTACATAGCCCAAAGAATAGACGCCGGTAGTATGTAGAATAGGATCACAACTAATCAGCATTCTACTCTTGCCCAAAGAAACCTGAGGCACAGCATACTTACAATACAGGGTTTGTGTAATGGCGGTGAAGCCGCTATCACAAATAAATGATTGGTTGTTGCTATTGCCCGCTAAGTTTATAAAGTATGCGCTGTTCTCAAACTGATACGCCATCAGATAATTCAATTCATTATAGCCGGCCAGCAAATCAGGAATAGTAAGAATAGTTGCGGGGAATTGCTCTTGTAGTATCTTTACACTATCACCTTGCCGCAGAGCAAACTTAAAGTTCGTATTATACCAATTCACTGAGGAAGATCTGACAAAGGATAAACTGGTGTATAGTGTAGTAGATAAGCCGGGGAAGGTGATTACTCGCCTGTGAATAGGAAGACTTGCTACTCCCGAAGGCAATAAAGCCACATCAGGTTTAAGTCCCAGGGAAGGAAATAAAGGGTCAGTTGGTATGTTTTGTGTGACTATGAGGTTATTCTTAGTCCAATACTCAGACACGGTAATCGCGTTGCCTTGAATAGTGCAGGTGATGTATGTCTTGGCGATAGTTGAAGCAATGACATCATCTACATTAGGAACTACATCTCTTATTTGAACGCCGTAGGGACTCACCAATCCTATTGCTAAGTTATCCACCAATACATCACCAGCAGCAAGACGGCTTATCAGTTGCCCGTTAGGTGCTACATAGTTTACAGAATTGGCTGGCATTGCTATCTCAGTCTCATAAAGATTTGTGACCCCTCCGTTTCGTTCTATCCCTGTTTGTTGTAACAGCGGAGCAGCGCCATCATTGAATGCCCGAGTATCCTCTTGGATGCTATCAGTATTTATAGAGGCCTTGACATTAAGTTCTTGTCTCTGTGTTTGTGGCGCCATTAGTATCCACCCCAAGTGCCATAGAACTCAGTCTCAGGAACACTATGTTCTGCTTGACCGCTATCCCGCTGTAAGGCTATTTCAAAGCGGGCCCATATCTCATTCAATCTTTGTTGCAATGCATTGATATCACCCTCAGCCTTTCTCTTGTAGTCTATTGCTGACTGATACGCCATAATCTCCCACGCCTCATTAAGCGGGTATTTAAGTTCACTATCTTCTAATGAAGATACTGCTTTGACATTATACTGCAAGTCAACAATGGGGAGTCTGTTATCCCACCACGGGCCCATATAGTCCATCCCAGTATATAAAAGGTAATCTCCTAATACAGCATAGCCGGCTGTGTTATCTAATGTCATTCTATGTATAGCCCCGTTTTGGTTGAGGTAGTATAAATAGATACCGTCTGAGGCTAAGTTCTGGACTACCGCAGTTCCCACAATCGTGTTATTGATATACACAGCATCAGAACTGCTTTTGATATAAGCGTAGTTGCCCGTAGTATATAAACACAGATCCTTGGTAGCATAGGGATAGATGAGGGCCTCAGAAGACCCACTCAGCGTATTGAAATAGGTATCTGTGGATGTGGAGTAGGCTAATTTATTGTCTGCGGTAATAGAAAAATTGGTGATGGCGTTAGTGCTTGCTGTAAGGTTGACAGGAACACCCGTTGAGACAAGGTTAGTTGTTACACGCCAGATATCTCCGCCTTCAAGGAAATAAATGTAGCCCAGCCAGTATAGTGCTTGGCTAATAGAAGTGCCCGTATACAAGACTTGAACGGTATTTAGACTGTATGATTCAAGAGTGATTGTGGTGCCATTATAGGTATACAGGCAATAGTCATTGTCACCCTCATTTACGGGATCCGGCAAACTGAAATACTGAGGTTGTGATACTCCTGGCAACTCGTAGATCTGATATTGCAATGCGTATTGATAAGATACATCCGGCGTGCTAATCAGACTAGGAGGAGGAAAATATCTAATGCGTATCTCAGAAGGAAGGATCCCTATTACCCATAGTTTCTCTCCCAGCCACCTATACATTGATTGACCACCAAGTTTATTGCGTTGGTTGATATTGAAGGTGAGCATAGGATTCCAGTATCCATTGTAGCGGTAATCTACATAGCGGAGAGAATAGACATTATCAGGAAGGGCAATCTCCCACTCACCATTGCCAATCTGCACTGCTGTGGTCATATCTAATGACACAGGGCCAATAGTCATATAATCATATGCTGCTTTGGCGAAGGCTATCTTAGTGTAGACATCTTTGTAGCTGTGGCTGAGTGATTGGACTTCATCATTATGAGAAACATATTGTGCGGAGGGAATATTGGCTAATGAACGCGCATACTTTACCAGTTCTGATGCATAGGTTGTCATAAACTATTACTCCTTGGGCATTTCTTTTCCCACGGCATTTGTAATATAGTTAGTTTGGTTACGGAAACTATGCGGATTGCCGAGGCTTATATGGGCCTCTTTTTACTCCTGCCCTAAGAGAGGAAAGATGTTTACGTAACTTTTCCTTCTCCTCCGGCGTTCGCTCTCTATAAGGATGTTTCTTACGCTCTATCGTTTCCTTAGATTGAGTGCGAGAATGCCACATATCCCAATCACGCTTGGTAGTTTCGGAAATCTTCTGTTTACACTCCTCAGTGTGAGATCTACCAGCATTGGCTTCGCCTATTTTACGCTTAGTTTCTTCCGTCTGATGTTTACCGGTGTGGTGATGTCGCTGGTGTGCAGCGCTAGTCATAAGTTCAAAGTTGTTCAGACAATTGTTATCCACATCCTCGTCGCGATGATGGAGAACCAACCCTTCTGGGATAGGGCCGTAGGCTATAATCCATATTGCCCGGGCCAGCGGCATCTGCCCCTCATCTGTTAGGCACATCCAGTGGTGTTGACTCTGGGGGCTTCTCCATTTACTTTTGATTGTCATATTAGTTCTCCTTTGAAATCTAATATAACTTCAGCATAAATAAAGGTCCACATTTCTGTGGACCTTGTTATTTTGTTATATTATAACGGATTAAGTGCCTGCGGCGACGCAGTTACCGACCACGCAATGGCCCGGCTGACGAATTAAGAAATTTCCGTAGATCTGGAAGACCGTCTGAGCAACAGGGCCACCAGCAGTCATTGTCCCTTGCTGAATAGTGATGTATCTATCCAACATAAACTGGAACATCTTGTAATCTGGGGGAGACGCGTCTGCGGGGTTCTGGACTCCGGGATCATTGGAAGCAATGCCGTCATTGAGGACTTTCTCACCACCAAGCAACACGAATTCAAGCGTGTCTTTGTCTACGATCCAGAAGGTCCCTTGTGGACAATAAGTATCAGCATAGACCTTTGTGAGCCAGGAATTCTGGAACATAAAGTTAGACTCTGCCAAACCGCGAGTCACGAAGTTAGAACTGCCCTTGGCACCGCTCATATTCGTTTGCTGCATAAGTGCCGTGGCGTTGCTACTCTCCGTGATGAACTCATTGTAGTCAAAGGGATTCGCAATGAGAATCATCTCATTGCCCTGACCTGCAATACGGGCCTGGAGGATACAGCGGACCCAGAAGTCACTGAGAGGCTCTGCGTGGAGACGGGTAAGTCTATTACCTGACAGACGATCTACCCACGTGGAACGATCTACACCATACAGCGTAGTAGCCGCAGCGGTGCTGTCAAGTGGAAGCCAAGAAGGAAGGCCAGCAGGGAGTGTCGGCGAAGAACCTTCACGACAGCCCTCAATGCAGATCCAATCATCATCAGCCCAAGTCTCATCAGCAGTAGAGGTAATGGTTACCTGAGTTCCTGCAATATGAGTTACGGTGTGAACGCCGACACGAAGCGTGTCAGCAGGAGTATCACCATTGGTTACTTGGAAGGTGACGCCAAGATCAAGTTTGACGATCTTATCATAACTGCCAAGATCTATTGTGGTAGGAGCGCTATCACTTGCCACGTGGACTACACCAGTCTGTCCAATCTCACCATAGCCTGTGCCGTAGAGCGCAATGGCCCAGAGGCGACGAAGACTTGCAAGTCCATCACCCATTCGGATGACGGGGACCGGAACGAATGCTCCGCGCACGTTCTCAGAAGACATAATCTCCTGAGGATTGATGTTGAAGATAGAGAAGAGACGGCCAGGAGTTACTGCCCATTGGACGTTCTTTCCCTGACCATTGGCAGCGTTGGCTGCGGCTGTGAGAGCACTACCGGAAGCAGCACCACCAGCACTATAATTCGTGGAGAAGTTATAAGACTTTCCACCCGCGAGTGTCATCTGTGTATCACGAAGAACGCTTGACGCTGCCCAAAGGACATCCGCCATTTTCTTGTCGTCGTCAGGTAGTTATTATCCTTAGGTTTTTTACCCTAAGCTCTGGGGCTTTCGCCCATTTTCATCCTCTGGTTATCCAGAGCAGCTTAGCATATCTTTTCATCCTTGGTAGGATGCCGGGGCCTCGTGGAGGGATTATATTCCGTTTCCGGTTTCACCCTCTATGCGTTGCCCTTGACTGAACTATTACATCCAGTCTTCAGTGTCGGATTAGCAGTTAAGCCTTCCCGCTTCATTCCCCGGTTCTCATCTACGAATTACTCCGTAGAGTGGCACGTATGTTTACCATTCCTTATAGATGGGAAGGAGCCCCGGATCCGATGTAACTGCATTCGGCATAATCAAACCTCCTCAGGTTTTTTAGTATCCTAACTTAACGTTTGCTTTTTCGTGAGAGCCTCTTGCTCTCTCGCACGACGAGCAGCCTGTGCGGCTTTCATTCGTGCCTTAGTCTCGTCAGACACTTGTTTACCCATATGAGACTGAGACATCTTTGCTCTCGTCTCATCAGTAACCTCGTGTCCCATTAAAGCCGTTAACATCTTTGCTTTATGCTCAGCGCTCAAATGACGGCCTTTAGTATGTAATTTACAGTGCTCACCACGAGTCAAGCACTCCAAGTTCTCCAATGCGTTGTGGGCTTTATCCCCATCTTTGTGGTGTATCACACTTCCTTTGGGGATTGGTCCGTTTGCCTGCTCCCACAGATAGTTGTGATAGGGGCGCCACTTGCCCTGATATTTTATCCGGGCATAGTCCCAATACTTAAACCGCTTAATCGTCAGTTCCGGATGCATATTAGACTCCTTATGAATCTAATATAAGATTACCTACCAATCAATATCCTAACTTAACGTTTGCTTTTCCTGACTTCTTCATATCCTTGATACGCTTCAATTGCTTCTCCAACTCAGGACTATTGGATTCCACCGTAGTCTCTTTGACCGCGACCGGAGCCTCCGCAACGGGCCCCCTAAGCTTCATCATTTTCTCTTTGAGACCAGATGCAAGACCTTGGACCATAGGGACTTCTTTCTCTTCACCCCAGTCCGAACCTTCTCCCTTAGCTCCGCTAATCTCTTCGTAGAGCTTATCAAAGAGATCCGCTCCATCAGTAGCATCTCGGTAGAATGACTGTGTTTCCTCAGGAAAGTAGTCATTGGTGCCATAAGATGTTTTGAGCCGTTCAATCTCAGCCATCTTCTCTTTCTGTTGAACAAGTTGTGTGACTCCGCCAATGATCTCGTCATTGACGACCTCTACCAGCAGGTCAAGCTTCTGCATATAGGGCCCAACAGTCTCCGCAATGATTCGTCTGATTAGATCCTCATCTGCTCCGGCATCATCATTACCCATCATCTCTGTTTGCTCCTGTGCTGGTGACTCTGATCCTTCCTCTTGTAGCAAAGCTATCAGTTGCTGTTTCTCTTCCGGGGTAAGCCCGGATGTGTTAAAATCGCCCATCATTGTACTCCTAAATAGTTCAAATTTTACGCGGTGTATTCCCTTGTCCCTTAAATTGGCTGGTTTTGAGATAAGTCCATTGGCAGCGGCCCCGTTGGCCCTGGCACTAAGGGAGCGTCAACCGGAGACATTGGCGGACCATTGTTATTGATTGTTACTGGTGGAGGAGCAGGCGGCAACGGAGGTGGCATTGGAGGAGCGGGCGGTGGAGGTGGCATCAAGGCTTGATTGGTTATGTCAATAGCGCCCTTCACTTGTTTAATGAGGTTGACCAAGTTCAATAGAGACTTAGGATCCTCATCATTAGCATCCAGCCTCATCAGTGTGCTACAAGCCTGGCTATACAACTGAGCTGTATTGGTGATCTCATAGTAGTTGAAGCGTTGTATTACAGCACCGGTGACAGGATCCATAGTGTTCTCAGGCCCGTCCTCTATTGCTCGTTCAATAGTCTTCTCATTCTCATCATACGCCGCAGTCTGAATGCCATAGGCAGTTTCAAGATCAGGAAACTCTAACAAGGTAGCTGCGAGCGTAGGATCTATTACCTTCATAGCGATCAGTTTCTCTACTTGCTCCATCTTAGTCTTAGGATCTTTACTAAGCGTGCTTGCGTCACTGAACTGAATGCGGAACATCTTACGCTCTTTCTTTATGTCCCGCCACTTCACATTGCTGCGGAATGCTCCCTTAGGCAGCACATCAGCACTCTCAGGAAGAACATCTATAAGCACTTCTGCCAAGTCTGATTGAAGCCGCGTGTATGCCATTTGAAGGCTATTGAACTTCTCACTCTCTACATCTTGCAGCGTGTCTAATGCTACGCCGCTATTGATACCCGTAGGCTTCTTAGATTGTGCGCTGAGCTGGCTTACACCGATCAGGTTGTAGCATTTCTCTTCAATCAAATTAAGAATGGCTAAGTATTGATTATCAATTACCGGCGGAGTTATTGTGACAATTGGATTGGTCAATCCGCCTGCTGCTCCGGCGTTGAACTCAAATACATCACCAATCTTGCTTGAAGCATATACGCTTTTCTCCAAGTCGCTGCCCGTAGGTATGAAGGTAGTTTGAGCGTGAGATCTATTGACTGCTGCGCCAATCTTATATACAACGCCATCATAGAACTTTTGGAGTCTGAATAGTATATCTACTACGCTATCACTCCATGGGCCCTTCACTGGTGTTTTGAAATACATCCATACAAATGGCGGGCGAGTATACTCTATGTCTCGTGTCCTGACGAGCTTGCCATCTATAAAATCCCAAGCCTTCTTATTAATCAGGTCATAGTAGATTTCATAGGTGCAACTGGCATTAGGGGTAGTTTCAAGCTTGTGGAACCACTGGCTGTCTTTCGGAATGATTTTCAACAGGAGCGTTAGGGGATACTCTTGTCTTGTAAAGCCGCAGCGCGTCAATGTTCCATTGGACATCTCAGCAGCGTCCCAAACAAACTCCCACGGACTGATTGTATTTACTGTTGCGTCTTCATCGTTGATCCATATAACACCCATATCAAAGATGAGGGCGTCATACAATGCCTCTTCTGATTTTTTATTTACCCGCTGCATATCATAATACAGATCAAAGAACACTTGCGCAGCCCTACACACTTTCATAGTGCTCCAAGTCCCTAACACGGGATTGAAGAACTTCCTGACTTTGTTTTGGCTGATCTTAGATACCAAAGTGTCTATACAGGATCTGATGATATTCATTACTGGTATCATCCCGGCGTTCTCATCTCTCTGTCTATTACGCAGCGTCAACACATAACTATAATTGGATGTGAGTGATTGGCTCATTGCCATAGTGCTATAAAAGGTGCTGAAATTCTCTCTATACTTTTCATTGCGCGCCGTAGTGAATGACTTCATCTGAGAGAGGTCAGTCCTTACATACTGCTCATTTCTCTCATAGGTCACTTCATCATCTTTAACCATTAGACCCCTCCCAAGAAATCAGGGAATTGTTCTTTTACCGGCAAGGGCTCAAAGTTAACCTCTGTTCCATCCGCCAATTTCACACTCATCTTCACGCCTATTGACCGAACCGATCTGGCGAGTTCTTCTGCCATTCCATAAGTAAAAGACCTTTTGAGGAACTTTTTATAGTCTTCTTGCTTCTTTTCTTCCTCGGCAATGGCCTTATAAGTTTTCATTAACAACTTAAAGTCTATCATTCTCTCTCCTTTATATAGTTCCTAATTTGTCAGTAGTTTCGCTGGAAAAGGAAAGAAACTATCAAACGCCGGTTCCTCATTGACAGCATTCCTCTTGGGATAACTGCTCCATATAAAACGGAATGCATACAATAACGAGTCCATAGAATCTGGGTGATAAGTATCATCCATCTCTCTTGTAAGATTTCCTGAGGCTTCATCACGTGCAAAGATGATGCGCAATGCTTCGTCCGCAAAGGGGCCTGTCTGCTCAACCTTAAGAGTATGTTTACGACACTCTTCCTGTAGCATCTCAATAGCAAATGCTTTATTGTCTTTCATAGCGGGCAATATGTTATACCCGTGCTTAACCATCTCATAGGTGACAGATTGCATTCCTCCTGCTGTGTCCGCAAAACCTATCAATTTCTTATTCTGCTCGGGCACTTGTTTGAATGGAGCCTCGTGCATAGCGAACACACACTCATCTAATGCCTTGACTATCTCTGTCACACCGGAACGATTGAACTTACTCTCATACACTAAAAACACTTCTGCCTTGTGCAAACTAAAGCATAACAAAGAGATAGCCGTGCTGTCCACGAACCCGTAGTCAATACCAACAACAAACTTAATGTCACTTGGCGGCTGGCCTTTAACCCACTCTTCAAGCTGAACCTTAGTAAAGAAATTATTCTCTGTAAGGCGAAAGCATAAGGCATCATCATCAAAACACTCTACGCCAAGATACTCTGATACATAAACCGCATTATCCTCTGTCCACCCTTTCTCCTCCCTGAGGGTTGCTAATATGGATTTATAGTCCGGCATATAAGGGTTTTCTGACAAGTTCCAGTTCAGCCTCAATCCGGGAAACTTCTCTCTCTCATTCCATAAAAACCCCCATCTGGTGCCTCTGACCCGAGGGCCTGTTCCGGAGATCATCATTGTGCCTTGTTTATCTTTGAGTGTTGGTTCTAATACAGATTCAATGAGATAGGCTAATGCCGGCTGGGACTGCGCCTCATCTATAATGATCAAATCATACTTACCGCCACGCAGCTTATCTCTCTCTGTGACTGTGCTGTTACCTACAAAGTGGAACTCACTATCATTGTCAAGAACAAGTATGCCCTCATTACGGGCTTCACGCGCAATACCTATACTGTATTCTTTGACTAGGTCATTGAGAGGGTTCCAGAATAAATCCATACACCTAGTATAGGTGAGGCCTATGAACAACACTATGCTGTGCGGCGTGAGGGCGGTTTGCAGCGCTTTCCTAATGTCCACTTCAGTCTTACCGGCACGCCTGCCCGCCATTAGCATAATTACTTTCTGCTTAGTATCTAGCACTTGTTGCTGAATATCAAAGCAGCTCTCTCTGATTCTATACTTCAAGAAGGCCAAATCTGCACGCCTATCCCTTTGTAGAGTAGCGTCTATTTCATTAAGAATCTCACCGGAGAGAAGTCTTTCCGCTATAAGCCGTGAAGCTTGAGAATTTGGATTGGAGAGAGCCTCATCCATAAAGCTCTCAAGATAACGTGTGAAGTATGTTCTGCCACCCTTGCCTTTCTCCTTCTGGGATAGGAGAGTAATAAACGCTTCTTGCACTGCTGTCTTATACGCAACGCTTCCCGCTGGACGGCCTGCAGGGTTTCCACTAGTCCCTTTCTGAAACATTGTATCTCCTTTGATGATCAACTAGATACTTTTTAGGAATTTTGCAAGGCCTGAAATCCCCCTTAATCTCTTTCAATGACCCCCAAAACAACTCCAAATCCTCTTGGACATATTCCTTCTCTTCTAATGAGATGAGCCCTTCTTGAAAAGCCAAGAGCACCAACATTTTACAATAGCCCGGGTCAAAACACATCCAGTCGGCTATCTCTTGACCCAGATCTTCCTTAGTCATAGCGCCTTTCTCCTTCTACTCCACCGGCCCATACGGCTGCTCTTGTATAACTTATTCAATCTGAGGGCAAAGTCATACAGCGTTCTCTTTGGAATGAACTCAGCCAATTTAAGTACGCCCTGCCTATAGCTTGATGAGCGGTATAAAATCAAGACTGCTTGCTTACCCCAAGGCTCTGCCAGTATGTCAAGTAAAAAAAAATCCCCGGATTCTGACTCCTCTTGTTTACCGCAAGGAATAGTCTCAGGAACTTCTATTGTTTTATCTACCTGTTGTTGATTCTTATTATACAGCCGATATTGGCTTTCAAAGTATACGGCTGATATGAAGTTTCTCACTCTATAAAGCGGCTGATCCTTGAATCTCTGCATCAGCCTGATAGTCACATCAAGCGCGATGTCATCTATATCCCCTAACCACACGCCATTTTTCCCTAAGATAGACTTGACGGAGATCTTAGACAATAACAATACTTCACTGAATAGCGCCTGATACCAAAGCACCTGGCCAGTAAATCTATACAGCGCCTGATGCCCAAGTGCTTCGGTATTTCCCATCATTCTAATTAGTCGGGCGCTATCCCATAGCTCTTTACAGCCTCTGCTCTGATTCTTGTAATTGCTAGACCATCAGGCTCTTTGCTATAAAACTCTATGCTACCCCTAGCCAACAACTCCTGTGTGCTGCCCGGATACTGCTTCTCAAATTCTTCAACAGGAACTACCAAGATCTTGGGATCTCCCTCACTTGGGTTTAGAGGGCCTTGTAATACCTTTACCGCCATCTTCTGTATCCCTCTCGTCAAGCTTGTCATGATCTACCCTCCATTGGTGCCATCTTTTCAATTGTCCTAGGCGCAGTGCTTCCTTATGTTCTTTTGTTCTTGTGTAATGTTTTGATTTGTATCCTCTAGATATCCTCTCTCTATGCTCTTCCGTGCGAATCATTGTCATCCTCCTCCAAAGCCGCCAACAGCAACTTTATAGCCTCTCTGATAAATACGCTGTGTTTCCACCCTAAGTCCTCGCAAACATCAAACATCTCATTTTTGAGATCTTCATCAATGCTTATGCTCAATGTAATCTTATTCATATTTCCTAATTAGTAGAACTAACTTAATATAATGAAAAAACTTCTCATTATTGGTGGTGGTGTAGGGTTTTACAAATACCCCTACTATCTCAAAGAGTCCTCTGACATATGGTGCTCGGCCTCTATCTACCCTAATTGTAAAGAGGCTACACGAGTATTTGAGGTCCATAAGGATTGGTGTCTAGGGACTTGGAAGGCGTTGAGGGAAGGCAAGCTGGCTCAAGACTTTGTTGAGATTGAAGGCCGCACCTACACCTCTACTTTTGATTATATGATTTCAGAAGCTATTGATGGAGAATTCAAAGAGATCCGGCTAGTGGGAGTATCCCTCTCTACTCCTGCTGAAGCTCCTCAGAAGCTCGGCTTGGAATATATGCTGGGGTATTGTCGTGCTTTGGGGATTGTGGTAGTTCGCTGACATACGCCCAATGACCGCCAGCACATTTTGTTCCCGCTCTGGCGGCATAACACAAAGCCCAAAAGGATCTATCTACTGCTATCGCAGCATCTTTCCTTGAAGGATAGATGGCCCCCGTTTCTATACATATGACCGGTTTATACGGCCGTGCTGCTCGCCGAGTTGCCTTCTTCTCTTTCTCTTTCTTTGGCTTTTCTTTCTTGATTAGGGTCTCTTGGACAAGCCCTTCTGTTCTAAGTATGTCAGCCCGCCAATCCATCAATGACCTGCCTAAGGAGTGATCTAAGACCGACGGCAGCATCTTGGTTAGATAGTCATCCAACATCCCATACCACTCTTCCTTCTTTACTGGTTGTGTAGGCCCATACTCTTCTATTGGTTCCTTGTGGGCTTTGGGATGTTTCATCCTTGTCCCATCTGACCAATACTGCTGCTGGACGATCAGCCAACTAAGATCTCTCTTCCTATCTGCCATGCCTATAATATCAGCCCTTGGGATGTCTTGTGCTCTTCTCATCCATGTCACCGCCATCCACCGTGAGATTGGCGATTCTCTTTTCAAGGCGATTCATCCTGTCGCTAAGCATAATCTGCTGCCCTTGTAACTTGGCACACCATTGGGCTAAGGACACTATGCTCTGATCTCCTACTTCATCATTACTCATAGAAAAACTCCTTGTTGCAGTGAACTCTAAGGAAGGCCGCTAACCCACCTGCCTCGCTGATTATGTATTGAGTCTCGTACAGGCTATGGCAGAAGAATGGTGGTATTGCGGTAGGGCGCTTGACGAACCACTCCATCAATACTGCTCCGCAAGTATTTGAAAAGTGAAGCGACTTTTGGTCAAAAGGCTGTTCTCTGATTTCTGATTCTAAGATGAGACTGATAAGCTCGCTATACAGCATCATAACCGGTTTGTGGAATTTCCTCTCAGGCGGAAGTTTCCTCTTGTCATCCATCAGCACCATGTAGCCCATTGGGCCTAAACAGAATTTCTTTATCCAATCAGGGTTCAGATGGTTGTTACAGGGGAGTTGAATCCGTTTGAAGGGATTTGTTTCATTATACCCCACTACCTCTTCCGCGGACATGAATACTATGGTGCAATCTTCCATTCTCAACTCAGCCATTATGATTCCTCCTCCTTCTAATATACTTAGTGGAACTTATAATAAGCACAAAAAAACTACCCGTGGAGAACCGGGTAGTCCCAATCAAGGTAGGAGAATCTAATGGCCTTAAGAAGTCTGACCTTGGTTGTTATTAATTAGTAGTATACCGCGCCTACGCTTCTCTAACGGAAACTTTGAGCCTCCACCCATAACTGCTCTTAGTCTTTCCTATTGCTACGTTCTTTAAGTTGCTCTCATCTTTGTGATACTTCTTTGCTATGTCACGGGCACATCCTGTGAAGGTTCCGTATTCTGGGTGTATCCAATTGACTACTTTGGTGACATCTTCTTTGTAGTGGCCCTCAACATATTCCATATTGCGAGCTGTCACAGGAACTAATAATTGCTGCCTAAGTAAGGTCTCAGTATCTTGTCCTGAATCAACTATCTCGCCCCACTTCTGTAATGACTTGAATAGTCCTTTCCCACGAGAATTAGCCTTCAGGAATCTGATAGGCAGCGGAAAGGGATGCGGGAGGGGGATAAAGTAGACCTCAGACACATATGCGTCTATCTCATCATAACCGACAATCATAGTCCTCAATTGCTCTACTACGTGTAAACCCCATTCTTTCTTCTGTTGGAGAGTTGATACAGGCTCAGTATTCTCTGAGCGGAGCGAATACGCGGGACCAGACATTACAGCATCATAGGGCTCTATAACTTGATCCTGCGTCACTATTCCGTATTTAGACGACATAAGAATCCAATTATCGTAGTGAGTTTCTACGAACGCAAGTTTACGGCGGAATAAAGTGCTCCCATAATACATCTCTCTCGGCCCGCACGGATACTCTTGTTTGCGCTTTGCGCAGTTTACTATTGCTAATTTCATTTGTCTCCGTTATTTAATTATTTACCGCGCCTACGCTTCTCTAACGGAAACTTTGCCTAAGCCTGTTCTGACGGATTTGGATTTGCCTCTCAGACACTGAGACAAAGATTGGCGTGAGACGGGCTTGCCGAGGGTGGACAAAGATTTGGCGGCAACATCTAAAGAGGGGTAAGTTATCTCTTTAGCGCCGTTAGAGATGATGACCGGTTTAGATTGGTCCTTGCGGGGATGAAGACGCCACTTAGTCCAATACGCTGTCTTCTGCTCCTCTGATGCCGTATCCCACTTGTTGAAGAATACCATCTTCTTCTTTCCTTCAAGCCAATGAGGCATAGGGAGAAGTGCCCCCTTCCTATGAATCTGAATCTCAAACCAAGATTCTTTGAGGCAGACGGTATCAACAATCTCTGCTATGCCCCAATCAACCCACTTATCCATGGGCACGCCTGAAATCAAATCTTGCTGACACCAAGTCTCCTCTCTGCCGTCTGAAAGAATAACAGACTTTGCTTTATACATATCATCCATCATGCGTAGCATGTCCTGAGCGTTTAGATACCACAAAGTAAGATTGCCATCAATTGGATTGACGTAATCCGCTATGACGTAATGAACGTTGCCCCAGGTTGCTTTGTATTCTGCAATGCTACGGGGAAGATGCAAACAGAGAATCTTCTCCGGCTTTGCCGTGAGCTCTGAGTAGTGAGGCATAAACTTACAGACGGTTGTAGATTTGACTTTGAGGAATGCGGGGTCGCCCCCTTCAATAATCAAATGACACCCGTCTTGCGGCTGCGCCATCTTTAAGAAGCGGAGCGTCTCCCCCGTGTAGAACCAACGGGTGCGTAAGTAGAACTCCCACGCCTTGAACTTGTTCTCAATGATGAGCAGGAAGTTCTTATTGGGCTCAAATTGCATCTATTGCTCTCCTTCTCTAATTAGTATACCGCAGGAATCTCATTCTAGCAGCAAAGAATTATTGCTCTGTAATAGTATTATACCAGTTCCTCATCCAAAGAGAGAAGATACATATATATTACAGAGCAATAATTCTTGAAGGCTATGTGAAGATACTCTATCAGGATTTCCAGATGTTTGATGCCGCCCCTTCGGGGACGGATATCCAGCCGCCGGAGGCGAAGAGAACCCGTCTATAATGGAAGATTCTCGCTCAAAAATCCCTCAAAGTGAGCTTAATTCCTTATACTACAACAACCATCTGATTTCTACTTATTATAATTGCCTTTCTGCTATCTAAAAGGATAATACTTATACAAGGGGGCAATCATGATAATAGCGATTGTGTTGTCAGGGCTCGCAGGTTTTGCCTTCTGGGACGCGCGCACTGAGAACGATTTCAACGTCCTTATTTCCCTAGTGGCGTGGATAGTCTTCACAGTTCTGGTCATCATCAAAATCTTTGCGTAAGGAGTCACAAATGAAAATGACGCAAAAGGCAATCAAGCAGGTAAGGGAGTTGACCGTAGAGAAGCTCGCGGGCCTCTTCGCTTCCTCGGAGTTCGCTACGGACCCTCTGGAAGACTCTCTTCGGGAGGCTATCAACGAACTGGGAGTGGACGACGAAGACGCTGCTGCCGTTGAGTGGGACTATCAGGACCTGCTCAATCGGACCTTCATCGGGGCCGTGGAGTCTATGGGCTATAAGGTCACGAAGGAGGCAAAGTAAATGACACAGGAACGCAAAGAAGAGCTTTCAGACATTTTAGATGAGGCCTTTGGGGGAGAGCGGTGGGACAACTCCGGCGCCAGCCTCAGTGACTGCTACTCCGTTCTGGAAGACAGCGGCAGAGTCACCAAGGAGGAACTCAAGGAGCTTGATGACAATGATGA